>JGI990J12352_1000336_pt1 | contig 10715 bp, 11 predicted proteins | sample Intmic4MA4BA4MSA_FD_12352 | JGI IMG/M metagenome (IMG submission 12352) | reverse complement strand
ATTTAACAAGACTGGTTCCTCTACCGTGTGACCTACTGGCATTGCATTCTCCCCACCTATCCGCAAAAATTCACGCAACCTTACACGTACGAAAATTCTATTGTCTCCAAAGTTCTCTGCAAATAAGCTCTTATCATGCCTTCCTTGCCCTGTCGCTTCCCCTCCTCCATACCACGCAAAGCTATCATGAACTCTTCCTCCAAAGTTCGTCTCTGTATATACAGCATTAAATCCCACATTATTAAACTGCGTCCATGCATACGTCCCTGTCAACAATATCAACATCATCAGCAACACTGCCATTATTCCTGTCCGCAATTTCCTTTTTTTATTTGTTTCCATTAAAAAAGCACCTCATCTCATTTTTCCGAAGAAGTGCACTTAAAATGTTATTATTTCGGCGCCTTCTCGTTATGATCGGGCGCCTTCTCGTTATTTCTATTCTACCATATTTCTACTCTTTTTTGTACCCTAATTTGCACATAGAGAGCCTATTTTCAAGTACATCTTTGTATCAATGAACAAATTTTTACGAATTAATCTCTTTGACATGGCGCATGAGTTCACGTTCAAGATTGGCGATTGTGTCATCTTTTGGCTCTGGAGTTTGTATGGTCGTTTCGATTTCTTCGATGAGCGCCATGCTCTCCTCAGCTGTTTTTCCTATTGCACCATAGTCGGCTGTTATAATTGCAACGTTTGCTAGCACTTTCAGGGTTCCTGTGTTTAGGATAACAAATTTAGTTTGATCCACTTCGTCTGTGATTTTTAGAGTTGGATTTCTGAGCGTAGCAAGTAATGGAGCATGGTTTCTTAGGATTGTGAAGGAATCAGTTTTTGATTTGACGTTGATGGATTTTACGATGCCTTCATAAAGGACAACACTTGGTGTTATGATTTTTAGTTTCATAGTGTTTTCGCCTTCTCTATGACATCGTCGATGGTTCCAACAAGGCGGAATGCTTCTTCTGGAAGTGCATCATGCATGCCATCAAGTATTTCTTCAAAACCACGGATGGTCTCACTAAGAGGTACGTATGCACCTGGCATTCCAGTGAACTGCTCGGCAACGTGGAAACTTTGTGATAGGAAAAGTTGGATACGTCTTGCGCGACGAACGGTTTTCTTGTCTTCTTCGCTTAGTTCATCCATTCCAAGGATGGCGATGATGTCTTGGAGTTCACGGTAACGTTGGAGTGTCATTTGGACACGACGTGCAACATCGTAGTGGTGCTCACCGACAATTTGTGGACTGAGTGCTCTCGATGTTGAGGCAAGTGGGTCTACAGCTGGGTATATCCCCATTGCTGCAATGCGACGCTCAAGATTTGTTGTTGCATCAAGATGCGAGAATGTCGCAACTGGCGCTGGATCTGTGTAGTCATCAGCTGGTACGTAGATCGCTTGAATTGATGTAATCGAGCCATCATTTGTTGATGTGATACGCTCTTGGAGTGCACCCATTTCTGTGGCAAGTGTTGGTTGGTATCCTACGGCAGATGGCATACGCCCTAGTAGTGCTGACACTTCTGAACCAGCTTGCGTGAAGCGGAAGATGTTATCGACGAAAAGAAGTACGTCTTGGTTTTTTTCGTCACGGAAGTGTTCCGCCATTGTTAGCGCCGTCAGTGGTGTTCTAAGACGTGCGCCAGGTGGTTCGTTCATCTGACCGAATACCATCGCTGTTTTATCGAGTACACCTGAATCGCTCATTTCGTGATAGAGGTCATTTCCTTCTCGTGTACGTTCACCAACGCCTGCAAATACTGAGATTCCACCATGATTGGTTGCGATGTTGTTGATAAGTTCCTGAATCAGAACCGTTTTACCCACACCCGCTCCACCAAAGAGTCCGATTTTTCCACCTTTGATATATGGTGCTAGAAGGTCGATAACTTTGATACCAGTTTCTAGGATGTTTATTTCGCTTGATAGGTTTTCAAAGGTTGGCGCTGGTTGATGAATGGTATTGTATTCAACACCTTCTTTTGGCATTTCTTTTTCATCAATTGGCTGACCAAGGACATTGAAAATACGTCCTAAAGTCGCCTCTCCAACAGGAACGCTAATTGCATCACCAGTGTCCACGACTTCAAGTCCTCGCTTCAGTCCGTCTGTCGAATCCATGGCGATAGCACGCACGACGCCTGCTTCGAGTTGGAGTGCCACTTCAAGGGTAACTTCCAAAGCTTTGTCATCAACTTCAAAGTGACAAACTAGCGCATTGTTGATAGATGGTGTGCCTTCCTCAAACCTTACGTCTACAACGGGTCCAATTACTGTTTCTATTTTTCCGATTTTTTTTGAATTTTGCATGTAAACGCCTCCTTTCTGTTATTGTTTTTAATCTTTATCCAAATTCGTCACGGAGCACCTGTCATGATTAACTAATGCCTCAAGTATTCTGGCGCGCAGTGGCTTCTAATCAAACGCATACTCATGGAGAAGCTGCCTTGTATTAGTCATCTAACCATGGCGAATTTGGAAGATAGCGATGCATTGTTAATCTATGAGTGACATACGTTGAACTTATCTAGCTACACCTCGTAAAATTCTTCAAATTTCTCGCATTCAAAAATAAGTCCCACAGATCCTACTGATTTTTGAACACTTCAAATATTTTCAGAATTTTGACACACTCGGTTTCACTTTTACTCATATGTCACACTCCGTGCGCCAAGTTCAACTTTATTTGAAGCGAATTTGATTGTTGACGCGAAGCGCCATTTGCGTTTTTCTACTCCACTGCGCTAGCCCCTGCGATAATTTCGTTAAGTTCTTGTGTAATCGTTGCTTGACGGACACGATTGTAGATTAATTTCGAGTCTTTGATGATGTCATCGGCGTTATCCGTCGCGTTTTGCATGGCATTCATCCGGGCGGCATGTTCGGCCATGTTGGCATCGAGGTACATCTCATACAGGTTGGCTTTGACGTATTCAGTCAAGATTTCATCGACAACGGTATATTCGTCAGGCGTGATTAAAAAGTCCTGTTTTGATGCTTCGATGCTTTCAAAATCGAGTGGTAGTAGTACTTTTTGATGAGGTTCCTGCACTAATTTCGAAACAAAATTCATGTGTAAGACAACGACGCGATTAATTTCTCCGCTTAGATAATCTGAGATTACATTGTCAATGAGTGGTAAAATTTCCCGGTACCCAATTTCATCTGAAAACCTAAATTCCTCGAATTCTAACGACTCTGAACGAGCTAAAACTGCACCCTTTTGCCCTGTAACATATAGTTTGTAGTCGCCCGATAGTTGCTGCTTCAAGAATTTAAACAGGTTGTTGTTGTAACCGCCGACTAGCCCGCGATTGGTCGTTATGAGAATGTAGCCTGTTTTTTCCTTTGGGTTTGAAGGCCCGCATGCGAGCGGGTCTGAAAAGATTGACTCACTGGATTTTACACCACTAAGTAAAGTCTTCATGTGGGATAAATAATCACGAAAGTGAGCAATGCGAGTTTCAATTTTACCGAGCTTTGATACTGAGACCATTTGCATGGCTTTGGTAATCTTACTCATACTTTCTGTTGCAGATATTTTATGTTTAATATCATTAATAGAGACAGCCATGAACACCCTCCTTTCGTCAGAGCCAGAGCTAAGACGTCTTAAAAATATGTAGATTTAATTATTTGGATTAGCTCATATAAGTTACCATTTACAGCTAAATATTAATCCATCAATCACCTGTAAATCAAAGCCGATTTCCCAATTTTCTTTCGTATATTTCGGTTCAACTTCCTCATAAGGAATTTCTTCACCAAACATCATTAATCGTCCACCTTTGCGTTATTTGTTAAAAAATACTTTCTCGAACGTCGTTCGCCTTCTGCTTCTAACATTTCAAGTTCAACAAATTTACCCAAATACCTACGGATTGTTGCCTCGGATTTCCCTAAAAGTTTAACGACATCACGATTTGTAATAAAATCATGATTTGATAAATATTCGACAATAACAATAAATGCTTCTTGCTCTTTATCGCTCATTTTATCGCTCATTTTATCGCTCATTTTAGTTTTTGAATACTTTAGCAATGTTTCATGAATAACATTCAGCATAAATTCGATAAAGATTGCGCCATCATTATTTTTATTTGAAAGCGAAAGTACATCATAATAGCCTTGTTGATTTTCATATACGATGGTTTCGATTGGAATCCATGCAAATATCTGATTCCATTCAGTCAAAACAACATTTTGCCATAGTCGCCCTAAACGACCATTTCCATCGCTAAATGGATGAATGACTTCAATTTCATAATGAACAACGCAACTTTTAATAAGCTCTGGTGTTTTGTCGGTTTTTGCCCAATCAAACAAATCTTTAATTAGAGTGTGAACATACTCAGGTCTTGCACCCATATGAACAACACGACCAAAATCATCAAATATTCCGACGTCACCATTGCGAAAGGCACCTGACTCCTTTACCAAATCCTCAGTCATCAATTGATGGGCTTTTAGGAAATCTTCGATACTATAAGGGTCATAATTCAAAATCGAATCATAAGCCTCGTAAGCATTTTTTACTTCTCTAATTTCTTGCGGTTTCCCAAGCACAGGCTTTCCGTCAATAATATCAGTCACCTGCTCCAAGGAAAGTGAATTTTTCTCAATAGCAAGTGATGATTGAATTGACCTTAGGCGATTAGCTTTTCGCATATGAAGATTTCTGTCGAGCTCAACTTCAATTCGCCCAATTAAACGCGAAATTTCTACTGTTTTATTCAAAATCTCTGTCGTTATGGTGAACAATGGCTTCATTTTCGTTCTCCTTTGAATCAATCATCTTGCTTATTGAGATTTCACTACTCACTCACAACGTTAAATGATGACTTAAATTCAGAAATCGCCGAATCAAGCAACTCTGATTCAGGTAAATCTTTTGTTTGCGCAAGATGTTGCAAAATTTTGGCGTGTGTGTTTTCTAAGAAGTCATAAAGTCCTGTTTCAAAACGATGAATATCGCCCACTTCTATGTCGTCTAGGAATCCATTTACAAGGGCATATAAAATACAAACTTGTTTGGATACTGGGATTGGGTTGTTTACGGGCTGTTTTAACACTTCAACAATTCTAGCCCCACGATCTAGCTTTGAAAGGGTCGCTTTGTCTAAATCAGAACCAAACTGCGCAAAAACTTCAAGTTCACGATATGATGCCAAATCAAGTCGCAATGTTCCCGCTACTTTTTTCATGGCCTTCGTTTGCGCAGCCCCCCCAACACGTGATACCGAAAGTCCAGCATCTATTGCCGGTCGAACGCCTGAGTGGAAATAATCCGACTTTAGGAAGATTTGCCCATCTGTAATTGAGATAACGTTTGTCGCAACATACGCCGATAGGTCACTGGCCTGCGTTTCGATGAATGGTAGGGCTGTAATTGAACCACCACCGAGTGAGTCATTCAACTTCGCTGCACGTTCAAGTAGACGCGAATGTAAGTAGAAGACATCCCCTGGATAAGCTTCACGCCCAGGAGGTCGCTTTAATAACAGCGATAATTCACGATAAGCCGCTGCTTGCTTTGATAGATCATCATATACGATAAGAACATCTTGACCTGCATACATGAACGCTTCAGCCATCGCGCAACCTGCATAGGGTGCAATGTATTGCATCGGTGCTGACGTTGACGCCGATGCAGAGACAATGATTGTGTAATCAAGGGCACCGTGCGCTCTAAGTGTATTTACAACTGCTGTTACGGTCGATTCTTTTTGACCTATCGCCACGTAAATACAAATGACATCTTGTCCTTTTTGATTCAAAATGGCGTCGAGGGCAATAGATGTCTTACCTGTTTGACGGTCACCAATGATAAGTTCCCGCTGTCCACGACCAATTGGCACAAGAGCATCAATTGCTTTAATTCCAGTTTCAAGCGGTTCGTCAACGGATTGACGCGCCATAACGCCCGATGCTTTCACTTCAATCGGACGACTTTCTTTGGCATCAATCGAACCTAGTCCATCAATAGGCTGCCCTAATGAATCAACAACACGTCCTAGTAATTCGTCACCAACAGGTACAGACATGATTTTACCTGTACGTCGAACTTCATCGCCCGCTACAACGCCTGAGAAGTCACCAAACAAGACAATTCCTACTCGCTCCGCTTCTAAGTTTTGAACCATACCAAACGTTCCTGATGAAAACTCTACAATCTCCATCGACATGGCATCATTTAAACCGCTAGCAAAGGCGATTCCATCCCCCACACTAAGCACGGTCCCAACTTCAAAAATTTCTAAGCCAGGCTCAAAGTCGTTCACATCAGCACGCATTGAATCGAGTCCTGATTTGATTGTAAAATCATATAGGACATCATCGACAACTAATTTATAGCCCCCGATAATCGACGCGTCAACTTGAGAAGTGATTTCCACTTCTGTTCCTATTTTCTTTGAAAAAACATCCGTCAATTTTGCAACTTGTTCGTCTTTAAGTGGCACGGCACTATAGAGTACGCCCTTACGCATGTGAACCACCTACTTGGTTTACAAACTCCTCAAACAACGAATCGTGAGTCGTCGCATCAATTTCTTTCTTAATCAATTTTTTCGTTGCATTCGTTGCAATGCTTGCAATCTCTTGCTCTGCACGCTTATTCATCGCAATACGCTCTTTTTGAATATCTTTTTGTGCCTTATTCATTTCAAGCTCAACTTGGATCTTAGCATCTGCAAGCACTGATTCTGCTTTCAAATCAGCTTCTTCTTTTGCACTCTGGACAATCTGGCTAGCCGCGTCGCGAGCCTGCACCAGCGCCATATTAGCCTCTTCCTTTAACAAAATGGCATCAGAATTTGCTGCATCCGCCTTTGCAAATTCTTCTGTCAAAAAATCTTGCCTCTTTTTCAAAAAATTTCTCATTGGCTTTGCCAGAAAGCGCCTAACCACTAAAAATAAAAACAAAGTGGCAATAATTTGAATAATAAATGGCGTCCATTCTGGTACGAGGGCGATTTCAATTTCCATCTGTGTTCAACTCCCATCTAATTGGTTCACTATAAGTTTATCCTTTTCCCCAGTTTTAGAATACAATTACTCGCTATAACATGCCAACAAGTGGGTTAATAAATAACAAAATTAATGCTACAAGTAACCCATAAATCCCCGATGTTTCAGTCATTGCAAGACCGATAATCATAACCTGCTGAATATCATTTTTTGCCTCTGGCTGACGTCCAACCGCTTCTGATGCCTTACCTGTTGCCTGCCCTTGTCCAAGACCTGCAAATCCCGCTGCTAACATTGAAATACCCGCCGCAAGTGCCGACATCCCTAAAATAAAACCTTCATTCGTAATCCCACTGTAATCCATAATTTTCAAAACTCCTTTTTCTTTTTCTAAAGGCGGACTTTCCTAAAGGAAATCCGTCCTATACTCATCTCGTCCTAAAATCACCGCATCTTTGTGGCTACTTTTCCATTCTACGTTGTCGTCAAAGTCCGTGCGTTTCCGCTAGGTACGCTGTACCCTTCAGCTCCCTAGTATAATGAAAAAGTAGTCGACAAATCTACAATAATTTCAAGATGAGATGAATATTGGTCGATTTGCTGATAGACTCCATCAGCAAATCATAGTCACAACTGCGAAGCAGCCATTTTAAGTAATGGGTTCTGTCGCACCCCTCAACCACATCATCGTTAAAATACAGAAGATTGCCGTCTGCATAACGCCTGCAAACACATCGAAGTACGCATTTAGAAATGGCACAATCGGTAGTGCAACCCAACCCAACATATGAGTCAGTAGCGCCAATATCACGACACCGCTGGCTATATTTCCAAACAAACGTACCGAGAGCGAGATGATTTTAGAAAATTCACCGACGACATTGATGATTGTAATCGCCCACGGCGCATTCCCTTTGTATGTATCTAACATGTGCCTACCAATTCCCTTTGTAATAACACCAGAAATAAAGATATAGACGAGCGTCACAATTGTAAGTGCTAATGTGATGCTGAAATCACTCGTTGGTGGCGTTAAACCTGTCAATCCCAGTAGATTAGCAACAGCCAAGTAAAAAGCTAAGGTTAGAATGAAAGGCACATGAGTTGCTGCTTTTCTTCCGATTGATTCCTCAGCAAAACTTGAGAGGGATGAAAATACCACTTCCATCACAAGCACAAGACCTTTGGTTGGCTTCGTTGGATCTGCCTTTTTAATTTTCATGCCACATATCATACAAAATAGCGACACAACCAAAACGACAATCACCGAATTGATAATCGTTGGTGATAAGTTGATTCCATTCATTACAATATTTATATCCATCTATGCATCATGCCTCCTTTAAAAATTTATTCACTCGAAGTGTCTCCTCTTCTTACTTCGCTAAAAATCCATCCAGTTTAATAACTATACTAGTCATCGAAACCCCAACTATAGCCGCAGCTAATTCATAAATATTCCGATCCAAGTAAAAGATAAGAAGAAACAGCGCGATATAAAGGACATATCTTAGAATCAAATTCGGTGTCATCGACGCCTTAATGCCCGCTGCCTGCTTAGCAAGAAAATTTTCTGTCCCCTTTACAATTAAACGAAAACAGATCAAATTCACCATAGTTGCTAACCATAAAAAAGCAATCGTATAAATCATACTAAATTCCACAAAAAGCGAAACCCCAAATATAATCACCGTAAGCGCCACCACACAAATCGCAACCCTCATCGGAACCTCGCGCGCAGGATTTTCCTGTAACTTAGACATACATGCAACACCTCAACATCGAATGACTTTTGATACTGATTGTATTCTGAAAACGCTATCAGTTATAGATGTTTTTTTCATTATATGTAGGAGGCGAAGTCCACAACATACCTTGAAGGAACGCACGGACTTTGACAACAACGTAGAATGGAAAAATCATCATAAATAATAGTTATTTTTGAGTGCCATTAATATCCGCACTTTGCACTCAAAAATCTCAAAACCAAACTGCCTAAAAATATCCCACCTAAATAAATCGGTAAAAATCGCACCCAAGATACCCATTTTAAATCTTAAAGCCTTCGACGTTAACCATATTACCAAATCTATATAAACTGATTATTAACAAAGAATTCCACTTAACACTACAACCGAACACATTGATAATTCGAATAAGCAAGGCGACAATTTTGATGAAAATTTCATAAAAATTCATTGTTTTTAAAGATTTTTCATTTGCTATAAGTATGAATCGTACACTGTCCGTCGTAGTGTTGAAAGAGCTATCAAAGGATCATATCAGCTCCCCATTTGACTTTCATAATCAGCAATCTTATCAAGTCTTGTCGCATGATGAGCACCGACAAAATCAGTCACCAACCACGTTTTCACGATTTCCTTAGCCAATTCCACACCAATCACACGACCACCCATTGCTAAAATGTTTGAATCGTTGTGCTCACGTGTTGCCCGAGCTGAAAAAACATCATGAACGAGCGCACAACGAACGCCCTTCACTTTATTAGCCGCAATGCTAATGCCAATTCCTGTTCCACAAACCAAAATCCCGCGATCATACTCGTCCGCCACAACAGCTTCCGCAACGGGGAAAGCGTAATCAGGATAATCAACACTCTCTGGTCTGTCAGGTCCAAAGTCCTTGAATTCAACCTGCAACTCTGCTAACAACCTCAAAATCTCTTGTTTCAATTCAAAGCCGCCATGATCACTTGCAATCGCTACCTTCATCAGCACTCACACTCCATTTTTTAACATGAGAAAATTATAACATAGTTTTTTAAAAGTCTCAAATGGTTGGGACTGTCTTGCTAAGGAAAAAACAAGGTAACCCCTTTTTGAACGAAAAAAAAGTCAAAAAAGTCGTGAAAATGAAATGTAAAAAATGAACTACCCTGGGGCAGAGCCCAGGGAATTATACCCCTTCTACGATTAAAGCTTCCACCAACGCTAAAAAACCCCTATGAGGAATTTTCAGTTTTGAGCGTCCGAATACTAATTAACTTTTAGAAAAACATTTCTTTGTGATAATTCCTAGTTCCCTTGTGCTTTTAACGAGCGACAAAGCTTCTAAAATCATTTAATTACACACATTTATATAAAATTAAATCCGTACTATTCGAGTGCAAAAAGGCATTTGAATAGTACGGATTTTTAGAATTAGAAACCTGAGTATCAGATATAATTCACCTGTTAAAAATCGTCGCATACTTTAGTTTTTTCGGTTGATGATTACTTTTTAGAATAAAGATTTTGGGTATTAGTGAAGCACAATATATAGTCGGCTGATACATTATAAAATTTACATAATGCAATTAAGTAATCAATTGGAAGCGGATGTTTACTTAATTCATACTGTGAATACGTAGTTTGTGCAGCGCCTAACATTTCGGCAATTTTATCTTGATTGAAATCTGCATCCTCTCGAAGACTACGAATTCGCTCCTGATAAGTTATATATACCACCTCACTAAGACAGTATCACAACTCATAGTGACGTATCGATTTTTAACTCACTGCGAGTTGTAGTGTAAATGAAATAGCCAAAAATTTAGGAGGGATATGCTATACTCGAGAGTCAAAAGTTCACAGTGGAAAAGTAGTAGCTAAAGTCCTATAAAACAAGGGTTTTAGCAAAAAAGTGCCAGACATATTTTGAATTTTTCGTGTTTTGCAATTTTTGAAATACAGTGCAAACTGTACTTTAATACAAGGTAGATGCTATCATTTCAACTNAAA
>JGI990J12352_1000335_pt1 | contig 10737 bp, 3 predicted proteins | sample Intmic4MA4BA4MSA_FD_12352 | JGI IMG/M metagenome (IMG submission 12352) | reverse complement strand
ACATAAAGGAAAAAATTATGCGTATACAATGTATAATTTATGATTATTTTATGCTAAAATCTTTAGAATATACTGTTTAATAATTCTGCATATTTTTCAAGTAAGAAGAAGAGGAAATCTAAATCCATGATACCAGCACCAATCTTTAGTGCTATATACTCGCCACGATAAGCATAGAAGAAGAACTCAGGCACTTGTGGAACCATGGCACTGAAAGTCTCAAAATCTAAAAGACCAAATGTTTCAATTAAAGTATTCCTTTCATCTTGACAGAAAGCTAATGTTTCTCTGTTTACTGTGAATACATTCAAGAACGGTAAGTGGTCACTAGGCCCTGCTAAAAATCCATTTGCGTATTTAACAAAGTGCCTATGTGTTACTGGCGCAAACACTTTTACGTAATCGTAATAGAAATTTACATTATTCAACATAACCGCTGTCCAATTAAGATTTCCATTAGAATCAGTCGTGTACTGTTTAAAGAAGTGCCCAACAAAGTACAACGCATTGCCTGCGTGGATATCCACAAATCTGTTTAACGAAAGATTGAAGAACGAGTGTTGGTACACCATTTTTATATAGGAGTTATTTTCAAACTGAAGATACACTACCTCTCTATACGTTCTAGCCCCTGTTGCAATAAAGAATATTGACGACTCAGCAAACTGACCGCTATGGAAACACCATGTTAAAAGCGTTTCATTACCAGTAAGATTCTCAACCGCAACTTGCTCTCCGTTGGCTAATGTTATTAAAGTGCCTTCAACGACACAGCCACTATCGGGTGGATTTTCGGTGTAAATGGCATCTAGCAAAAATGAACCACCATTTGAAGGCAAATGGTTTGCTTCTATTGTTGCAGTAGTGATAGTAGAACCTGCAAATGTAATGCCTGTTCCAAGTATGAGCCAATGACTAAATGTCCAACCCGAAATTGAAGGTGCCATTATAGTCTGAGATGACCCAAAAGTGGCATGGACGTTTCTTACATGATGAAATCGATAAGTCATTGTAAAAACACTAATAGTGTACGTTATGGCCGTCCATCTTGCCCATAGTGTCGATGTTGGTAGAGGGGTAGTATCTTGAAAAGACCTTTGCCTTGCTCCATTTGCGTTATAATACATAGTTCCGCCAGTGGCTGCACTGGTGTTCCAATAACCTCGGAACACAAATCCTCGACGTGTAGGAATTGAAATGTTTTGATTAACTGAATCCATGCGAGGAACATTTGCAATTGAGTTAGTTCCACCTTGATGATTTAATGTAGTTCTTTCCACCACCATTGCGATAGTCGTTTGACGATAGAAATTAATTGTAGTGTTATTGTATTGCTGATGAATAAAGGGTCTAACTACAGGATTAGTTACATTAACATTTGTAGCAGTGCTTGAGACCATTGAAAGCCTATTATCCACTAGAGCGCCTTGCGGAGAGCTAAAGCCTATGCCACTTACTAGCTGAAACCTAATATCTGCATTGGTTGCTGTATAATTAGCTCCAACACCTGTTGCGTTTAAAGTTGTGTGTTGTTGTCTTATGATTGTATTAGTAAGTGACGGCATCGCATTTGCACTAATGGGTCTAAACACATATAAATAGCGTTGTGGCAAAACATAGCTTGCTGTTCCGTCAACTATCGTTACCGTATAATTAACTCGCTGATTGCGTCCGTTTGTAACATTAGTAAAATTGATTCTAAAACCTGCTACTGAAACGTTATCTATCGTTGCATTTGCCACTCCAGTTCTTGCAACAGAAACACTTGTAATACCAAAATTAGACAATGCCATGTTGTTGTATTGTATGGTTACCGTTGTAGTGCGCCCCGTATGCAATTGTCTATGATTGCGTGAAATAGAAACTCCGCTTGAATCATTAGCATAAACAAGCCTAAACTGACTTGAAGTAGAAGTTGACCCAGCAAAAGATTCTGTTACTTGCGCATTAAATGCAAGTGGTGCTACTGTAAAGATGGCTGTATGTGTTGCGTTGATTCTTCCTAGAGATCTATAATAAAGCCTTACAATTGTCCCTGCTGGAGTGTTTTGAGCAATCGTGATGTTTGTTCCGCTAATGCGCAAAACTGCATTATTAGCGTTTACAGTTCTATTGGTTAGATTCGTTCTTCCTGCGTTTGATGGAAAGGTAACCGAATACCGTAACCATTCCCATTGGTTGTTACTTACCGTTCTAGGAAAATTAATATGTATCGGTGTTGATACATTTCTTTGAACAGCAGCATTGTTTGCAATAAAAGCTGCATCGGCTGGAATATATACGGTTAGGCTTATGGGAGCGGTTGTCACGCCATCTTGTGATGCTGTTACGCTAACGAGTCCGCCGCTTGCTAGATTGTTGCGAATTATAAAAGTATTGTGGGTTAAGTTATAGGTATTGGCAGTTGTAAGGGCAGTTCTTTGAGCCCCTGCACTTATTCTTAATGTAGGATTATTTCTGCTTGGGGCAATATAAGTGCCATCGCTCAATCTGGTTCTAGGTGTTGCGGTAACAGTAACGGAATCACTACCTGTTACTCTGGAAATTGGGTTTGTGTTTGAAAAGGAAAGCTGAACGGTAGTAGCCGCAACAAAAATATTAATAGCAATTTGATTAGAAACCACTCCACCCGATGTGGCTTGCAAATGAATCGTGGCGTTGCCTCTTCTAATAATGTTTTTGCTTCTTATTACTAAATGATTGCCATCTATAAAAGCGTATGTCGTATTAGGCATAACCTCAAACGCAACCGCCGTAGTGGTTGTGAATGAGGGTGTTAAGGCGTGAGATACCACACTAGACAACGGAATAGTCGTTCCCTGCGTTACTTCTGCAACCAATCTAGTGAGTGTCAGCGTAGAAACTGGTACGTAAATTTGAAAAATAAATTCATCATATACTGTTGGGTCAAGGGTATGAACCGCCCTGACGGTAATACTTGGGTTTCTGTTGGTAATGAGATGTGCCGCAACTATCGTGATTTGATTTGTGTGCGTGATACTTGCAAAAGCAACGTTTCCTGCGTGTAATTGTAATTCAAAAATTCTCATGGATTCAGCAACATTGCTTGGAAAACTAACGTCCACTGTTAAAACTTCATTGGGTCTAACTCGATTGGTTGATGTGGCAGAAGTTCCGTTAGGTCTTTGAATTCTGTCAATAAATATCGCTGCTGCTGACGAAGGGCGAAGTTCAAACACTCTTTCATAGATTGCTAACGGATTATCTATACTGGCAATTCTCACTTTAATAGTTCGCCCGTCTACTGGAATATCACGAACGGTTATTCTTCCCTCACCGCTAATCGTAGCATAATCATAGCCGTCAATAATCGTAAACAACAAACTTGTATTTGTGCTATCTGCAGGATACACAGCAGTTGCTAACGCAAGTGACGAATTTTGGTAAATGAAATGTTGCGCATTTGTAATTGCTACACTGTACACAGGAACAGGAGCTATGGTAAATACAACCTCATCACTCCTAACGCCATCTACATGTGCCACCAATACAACACTTGCCCCGATAGAAACTTCCGCATTAGCTACTAGTTTGTTATCCTCTGTTAAAACCGCTAAGTGTGCGCCTTGCACGATTTCGTAAGTTATACTTTGTGCGGTGCGTATAGCAAAATGCGGCGTTAAAGCAACACCTAACGACACGCCACGGCTCGGCATGATGTACGTTGTATCTGCAGTAAGCTGGACACTGGTTACGGGTATCCGCTCGAATTCATAGTTCGTTTCGTTTGCATAAGCAGTAGATGCCGCTCCTTGCGAAAATAGCATTGTAAATGCAACACAAAGCATTAACAATAGCAATGCTACTGGCAAAATCATTTTGCTTATTTTTTTTCTATTAGTTTGAATTTTTGTCATTATAGTTCTCCTCCAACCATAATCTTGTTAAACACATAAATTGAATAGGTGTTTTCTAATATGTTAACGGCGGTAATCGCCAAAACATAATCTGAAATAAATGTAATATATAAATGTAGTACATTGCCATTCATAATTATAAAAGCAAAATATTCATTATTGCTGATTCTAACTACATTTACAGACGCACTACTTGCATCTAAATGCAACGTTATCATGCCATAGGATAAAATTTCAACATTCTCTATAGAGGAGCGTGTTGCATCATTGGCGGCAATAAAGGTGCTATTATTTAACATGGGTCGCCTGCCATCTCTAATACTTGCCCTAATAAAATCATTCAGTGGGAATATTCCAAAAACGCTATTGGATACAAATAAAACCTCACCGCATTCTAGCAATCTCACAAACCCACTTGCTGTAATTAAATGTACTAATTGGTTATTAATAAGCTGGGCATGTTGAATAGTTGCCATACCGTTAAAGTAAATTGTAAGCGTTACTTGTTCTTCGTACGACATTGCATTTACTGTATCAAGTTGCACTCTTTCAAAAACTCCAACAAGTCCTGTGTTTGTNANATTAACAACTCTTGCAAAATCTCTTATAAGAAGNAAATTAAATTGGTGCATGTACTGCCCATCGACAATAAAAACGGACGAAATTAAAAGATTATCAAAACTTAATCTAATATCCCAGTTAAAGTCTTTAGGTGTAACTAACAACCTTTGGGCGTGGGTTCTTAAATCGATAACCCTCAACACTCCATCAACTAAACGATAAGCACCAAAGAAATGCGTGTTAAGCGTGCCACCAAGATACACGGTTTGGCTAAAGGTGCCGTCTGCATTTAATATAAGGCTTATGTGAATGATGCCTAACTCGTTATGCACGATAGCTGCCCATTCACCAACAAAAATTTCATCACTATAATCTACGATACCGTGGCCTATCTCATGCCATACTGCAAATATTCTTGAACCATTTTGTGCATTTGCTAAAAAACTTAAAAATTCAGACTCATTAAACGGTGACCCGTAAAGGTTAAATGACCAACCAATATGCTCATACCCCGTTCTGTCGTACCGAGGTAGACGTGCAAATAAATCATCTACATCTAAAAATAACCTTATTTCAAGCTCAATATCATCCCACAGTACAAACACAATGTCACGGTATTCTCTTTCGATTCGTGGTAGTCGCTCTACTCTTACTACGGTGCTTCCAGCAAAAACAAATTCTGCCAATTGCAAAAATGTAAGCCTGTAGCTGTCTATTACAAAAACGTTTCTAAAAAACTCATTCTCTTCATCAAAGATGATTCCTATCAAATTCAAATCTGCCGTTGTCAACAACCCATCCCAACCAGACAAGAAAGAGAAACCTACTGAGTTGATTCCTACAAACGATAAGGTAATATGCTCTCCGTAAATAAATACAAAAGATATTAATTTTGTGCCACCGCTTTGTAAAACGAATTCTAAAGACCTATTGGGGTGGGTTAAATGTTGTCTTTCTCCATCAAACTCAAAATCAATCAATAATGAACTAATCGCTGTAATGGTTACAATCGCACCAACAGGTACATTATGAATAATTGCATGCCCAGCATCATAAAAAACGCTGAGCTCTTGACCATTATCATCCGTATAAGTAAACACCCATACCAATCTGGCATCATACGCATTTTCAAATTCTATGGCCCTAAGCACTACTGCAACTACATAAACACGCAAAACCGCTCCTAGTTCGGTAGAAATCATGTCTGCAATGGCTAGCCTGCGCTGTGTGCTGCCAAATGGCATATAATAAAATGCAAAAGCCGCTCGCCCACTGTGCATAGATATTAAATCCGCAATGTGTGCATCTCTTACACTAAATGCAAATTGTCCAAATGCATTTTGGCGCAACACATTTTTAGAATATAACAGAATAGTGGTTCTATCAAAAAAACAAATAAATTCTAGTTTGATAGTGTTAGATAACTCAAAAACCGCATAGATCATTAAATCACCAGACAAGTTTTCTAAGCGTGTTATTGGCAACAGCGTATCGGCTCTAATAAACCCAACAAATATAAACCCACTGTTTTCCGCAATAATAGATGTTGGAGCAATTAGCTCAAAAAATCCTAATGAGTTTGTAAACTGTGTAAGGTTAGCCCCGAAACTAATGTCATCAAATTGCACATAGCCAAACAGAGTATAGGTGATAGTAAATACAGGTTCTGGAACATACGGAAGTGCATCTAAGATTTCTTGCATACGCACATTTAAGCTATGCAAAATACTAGCATTGGTAACTTCTTGCCTTTCTTCGGGCAANAGTGCCTTGTACCGATTCATTGCAAACAGTATAGATTCTGCATCGGCTTCAGTTAAACTTTCTATATTNGGCAATATACCAATGATTCTAATAACATCCATCACCGCATCTGTGCGCCAATTGACGATTACNTCAATGATAATCGTGGCCGTTNCCAAAATACCACTTTCGTAATAAGAAATAGTAACCGTATGTACCCCTACAACTAAAGCACCTGTAAAATTATNCGTCCAGCTTGTGATTATAACGCTAGGGGCATCAGAGTAATGGGCAATCACTACAATCCCAAGCGGGTCAAAAAATTCACCAACATAATATTGACGTCTATAAGGCTCATTTTCAATGGTTATATGCGTCAGATTTCTCGGAATAACCGTAATTGGCACGATAAAAGTTTTAACAACACCACCTTCACTAAAACTCACTGTAAAGCTAGAATGTTGAACGCCTAGCCGAATGTTTGCAATATCCACATAAAAATTAACTACATTTCTGGTAAACACACCCTCGTTAAATACGGCAAATACATTTAATCCCGTTAAATCAAGCGTTTCTCCTGCCATGTATATGCGTTGCATAGTAGAAAAATCAACCATTAAGCTTGTTAACACACGTGGATTAATGGTTAAATGCACAGTAGCCTTTTTGTGGATATCTCTAGACGAATAAGTAATTATTAAGGATGTATCACTTAAGGTAAGGGCTCTACCCATTAAATTTACATCAAAATTTGAAATGAGTAATCTGCTTCCGTCATTAAAAACCGCCTCAATTACAAGCCCAGATAAATCTATAAACTCGCCCTCTACAAAAGTTGTTCTTGTTGGATAAGCAATAATTTCTAACTGCACTAAATCACGATTTAAAACACTTATTGCAAATGTGGCGTATCTTCTAACCGTATATCCACCCAAAAAAAAGCTGGTGTAAGAAAGAGTAACTGTAGTGTGATTCTCATTAAGTGCCCCAATAATATCAGGCACAAAACCAGACAAAATTCTCACATTGCCATTTGTGTAATGACCCGCAACAATAAGCCCGACCAACGATAAATATTCCCCTACTGTATAAATCGTTTTATTTGGCAACCGCTCAATTGTGATTAACTCTATCAAATTAGGCACAATATTAAGATTAAAAGTGGTTATCCTTGTAATTCCGTCATGAGTAAAAGATACAGTAGCCAGAGTGTCATTTACAGTAAGCGATACACCCGTTAGATTAATCGTGAAATCTGTAATAACTTGGCTTATGTATTCATAATGAGCCATAACGATAATGCCGTTCTCATTAAAAATCTGCCCTTCTATATAAGCCGTTGTAAATGGCAACCGAGTTACTTCGATAAACTGAAGTGTTTTTGGTGCCACACTGATGGGTAGAAATACATGTTTAGTAATTCCGTTTTCATTAAAGCTAACCATCCACTCTGTATCACTTGGGCAAAGAATAGAAGTTAAATCAACCCTAAAATCACTAACCATTTCGTCCATATAATCAAAATGTGCTGTAACTATTAACCCATTGGGGTTGAATCTTTGCCCTTCTATATAGCTTACTTGAGCATTTGTATAGTTTAAACTTATGGATTGTAAGGTTCGTAAAATGATTGTAATGGGTACAATAAGTTGCCTAGTTATACTGTTGTAAGTGTACAAAACATATACATTTGTTCCTGTGCGAATACTATTTATTTCGTCAACCCTAAAAGCAGTTGTTGTGTAATTGATGTATTCAAAAATCGCTTTAATAACAAGCCCAGAACTGTCAAAAGTTTGACCTTCAATAAAAATGGTACTAGTGGGCATTGTCGAAATTTCTATTGACTGAAGCGTTTTTCTTGCAACAACTACATCTACATTCGCTAATTTGGTTACATTTCTTTCGGTGTAATATACCGTAATATAAGAGTGGCTAGGCAAAAGAATTAAATTAACAGTTACTTCAAAATAGGTAATAACAAGATAAAAATACTCAAAATACGCTGTAACAACCAATCCGTATGGATTAAATGTTTGCCCCTCAATATAATGTGTTTTAGCGTTTGAAGAATCAACAGATATTCCTTGCAAAGTTCTGTAAGCAACCACTAAATCAATCTTAGCCGTTTTAGTGATATTGTTTTCAGTAAAAGATACGATAACATATGGGCTATCAGGCGATAAATGCTCTTCTCCTAACACGATAAAGTCGGTAATAATTCTAGATAAAAACTCATAATGTGCAGTAACCTCTAACCCATAGCGATTAAAGTGTTCACCTTCTGTATAGGTTAATCTGGTAGGCATATTTGTTATTGTAATTGATTGCAAAGACCTATGTGTTACAACTATTGGGATATACAATGTTTTTGTGATGCCATTTTCGGTATATCTAACCTCAATTTGACTAATGCTTGGGTTTAAAGCAGCTGTTATAGTAGGAAGAAATTCAATATAATTTGTTACAATCCTAGTCATTCTTTGGTATTGAGCAACCACAACCAATCCAGTGGAGTCAAACACTTGCCCTTCAATAAAATTGAGCGTGTTTGGAGGGCTATACATAAATAAGGATTGTAAAACTCTAGGACCCACCGTTATAGATATACTTGCTGTTCTTGTAACACCGCCAATTGTAACACTGATTATAACTTGAGTAACCTCTGGCGTTAAAACTGGGGGAATAATAACGTTAAAATGCGCTAAAACATGCGAATCGTCCTCAAAGTGGGCTGTAACTTCGATTCCGTAGTAGTCGAACGCCTCGCCCTCGTAAAACTGTAATCTATTAGGCATTGCCGTTATTTCGATAGCATACAATTCGCCAACTATAACAACATTAATCTTAGCCGTAACGGTATTTTGGCTAGTAACAGCAACGCTTACTATCACCTCACCCAATTCACCTATGCTAAAAACTCCTTGATTGTCAATTGAGCTACCACGCCCATCTCCATAAATACTCCAATCAATTTGCGGACTTTTAAACTCCTCAAAATCAATACTATTGTTGTTTATTCTAACACTTAAACTTGCAGTTGATTGTGAGCCAGGCAATACAATTTGCGTAACCGGAACATCTTCAGACAAAATTTCAACGTTTTCGATAACAAATAATCCTTCTTGAGGTTCTGTGCGATCACCACAACCACTGCACCCTCCCAAAAAAACAAGCGAAAAACTTAGCATGATTAGCAATATAATCATACCCATACATTTCCATGATACAATTCTCCTTTTGTTATTTGTTATTTTGTGCATTGGAAATATCCTCCATTTCTTCCTCTATTTTGTTGGCAATATAAACTCTCGCAAAAGTAGCAATAAATATAACAACAACTACTATCCGTAATTTTAACAATCACATAACACCCGCATTCAGTGTGGCGGGCGCAAATATTAGCAATAGCAGTTTCACCTTGATTTGCTTAGACAATTTTTTGTAAAAACTTGCCTTCCTATATAACTTCTTTTAAGCAAGCCGTTTTGTCTACTCTAAATAAAATTTTATTCGCAAAAAAATCTATTATTTTTTTTTGATAAACAACACTATTTGCTTTACCAAAGCATGAAATTTATAGGCATCAGTAATAACAGGTTTCGCCAAACAGAGCTACCTATCAATCCTTTTAGACTGCTTAGATACTACATCAGGTGTTCCGTCCCAAATAATTTTTTCTCTTTCATCAAATGTGATAGAATCAAAATCCAATAAGACTTGCTTTTTAAAGAACCTCCCCTTACGCTCGTACGGAATTACAGCCTCAACTAATATTTTGCCAATTGAGTGTTCAAGTAAAACCACAATCACCTTCTTTCCGCCTTCATGGATTAATGTGCCATCCCATATAATTGAGATAGCCTTATAGTCTGCACGGTGTTCTTTGATAGAGTCTGCTAAAAAATCCACTATATCATTACCTTCGGGAAACCATTCTGTTGTTCCAACACCAGAGGTAACCCCCGTATTTATGTCCATAGTTATACCAGTAGGAATCATATTATTCGTTTTAATTGCCCATACTCCAAAATCAATAATATCAGCAAATAGCACATCTAAATCATTCTGAACTACGTTACTTTCTATCTCACGCCATTTCCCCATACTCTTCCAGCGTGACATAATCTCATCGAGAACATCGTTACAAGTTATTCTTTTTTTCATGATGCCTCCTATCTATCAATCCTTTTGGATTGCTTAGATACTGCGTCAGGTGTGCCGTCCCAAATAATTTTTTCTCTTTCCGTGAATCTGATAGAATCAAAATCCAATAAGACTTTCTTTTTAAAGAACCTCCCCTTACGCTCGTACGGAATTACAACCTCAACTAATATTTCGCCACTGGAGTGTTCAAGTATAACTACAAGCACCTTCTTTCCGCCTTCATGGATTAATGTGGCTTGCCATTGTATTGCGATAGCTTTATATTCCGTACGGTGTTCTTGTATAGAAGTTGCCAAAAAATTTACCATGTCATTACCTTCGGGAAACCATTCTGTTGATACAACACCCGCTGTAACACCTGTATTTATGTCCATAGTTATACCCAAAG
>JGI990J12352_1000334_pt1 | contig 10787 bp, 7 predicted proteins | sample Intmic4MA4BA4MSA_FD_12352 | JGI IMG/M metagenome (IMG submission 12352) | reverse complement strand
AACGAAGGCATGTACAGTGGCTCTTTACGTAATCTAAGACCAGTAAATTCTGCGGATGTAAGTGCAATGGTTAGAGCTAGGTGGGATTCACCAGAAAATGTGCCTGCTGGTCTTCAAGCGGATACTAGTTGGGATAGTTTCTTAGGCTATTTGTATGTGTGGTTTGAGGAAGAAATCCCGCCAACTGCAGGTGTACATCGCTTAAATGTCTTCGGTTTAGGTGGCGTATCAACTTATATCGATGTCCAAATTGTAGTATTAAACGAAGCGCCACCGCATTTGTCGTCAGCAACAACAGAAAACCCAATTATGACGACAATGCAATCTAAGGCTATAGCGCAAGGAGCGTTAGCTGATACACCAATTTTATGCGATCCGACTCTTATCATAATCAATGCTTCTGATTGGAGTGCTGACGAAGACGACCCAAGGTGGCTTGAATTGGGATTTAACCCAGGAGTGGATGAATTCCGGGAATGGTTTGGGAGAGCTTTTTGGGATAATTTTGACACTTTGCCTGATGAAGAATTTTGGGGGTTTTGGGAAGTCTATTTTGGTGGAATGGTGCCCGAAGTGCAAGAAACTACAGTAGATTTAGAGGTGTGGTGTTATGACGGCCAGTGTTCATCGGCACGATTAGCGCTAGAATCAATACCTACAGGGTTTCCACTTGGATCAACTAGGGCGACTTGGAATGCACCAGCAGAAGTCCCAGCTAATCTAAATTTAGACGTTTGGCCGGAAGTTTTTAGTAGTATTGTGATTAATTTTCGATCAAATAGTGAAATCCCGCCAACTGCAGGTGTACATCGTTTAAATGTGATCGGATCGGGAACGCAAGGCCTGTCAACTCATGTTGATATCCGAATTGTAGTCCATAATGAACAACCGCCGCACTCGGCGAATTACCGTTGACAATTTCGATAAATATACAAAAATAAGCATCGCTTGATATCAAATCATCAAATCAAGCGATAGCTTTTTTTTGACACTTTAGTTTACATAATATATATTATCGGAAGTTAGGTGGGCAAAGAAAAAAAGAAGCTCGGATTTGCCTTTTCAACTCCTCCTTAGCTTCCCTTTAGACTCCATACCGTTGAAACTCCTTTACAAAATCTTTATCGACAAATTCCTTAATTTTTTCACGCACCGCCAGTAAATCATCCGCATGCAACTGCCCGATTTTATAGTCAAATTTATAAGCTGGAATATTGCTTAATTTTGAACACCTTACATAAGATGCCTCATTTAAATTGACATCTTGCCAACGTTTAATCTCAACATCAAAAATATCATGCTTTTTCGTCGTAATTCTAGCAATCCCCAGATCAACATCAATTGTAATTCCGTTGTTATAAATAAGCACTGGCCGTGATTTTGTCCCCTCTAAAGTAACCCAAACCTCGCCAAATTTTGGTTGATTTTTACGATTCATCCCCCACCTCCACAAGACGGCCGTCATAGTAATCATCTAAGATTTTTTTCGCCTCATCAGACAAAGTGTTAAAATGATGTTCCGACAAATAGTTAAAAAATTCAATCCGCTCGCGGTTTTCCATTTGTTGCAGGTGTTTAATCATCTCTTTCGCTTTCATATTTCCCTCGTGCTCCCTTTTACCACTATTATACACGAAAATCCCCGATTTGTCCATTTGTAAATTTAAAAACCAAACCTGGGGCAACAGTAGTAACTTTAATTTACCTTCATCATCATTGTTGTGGCAGTCTTGTATAAGTGTTAAAAATGTGGTATACTAGACAAACTGATGAAAAAAGAGCGAAAAGCAATAATAGCGCAGTTTGAGGTGATATCATGGCAAAAATTCTCATCGTGGAAGATGAAAAATCAATTAATATGCTAATTAGGAAAAGTTTGGAACTAGTTGGTCATCAGTGTGTTTCGGTTTTTGATGGGGTAAGTGTCGGCGAAGTCGTCAAAACTGCTGATTTTGATTTAATTTTGCTTGATGTTATGCTACCTGGAATCGATGGTTTTCAAGTTGCCCAGCAGTTGCCAAAAGCAATTCCGATTATCTTTTTAACCGCTCGTGACGCGATTGAAGATAAAGTTTACGGACTTAATCTTGGTGCTGATGATTATATCGTCAAACCCTTTGATTTACTTGAACTCCAAGCCCGAGTTGAAGCGATTTTGCGGCGCACTCAAAAAGGTGATCTTGACTTTCAACTAGCTGGCGTGGTTGTGTCGTTGGCTAGTCGTTTAGTCTGGTTTAACAATGAAATTGTCGACTTTACGCATCAAGAATTTAACCTAATCGAAGCGTTGATTAAAAATCGCAATATCGCCATGTCGCGAGAGCGATTATTAGAAATCGCTTGGGGCTTTGATTACGTGGGCGAAACTCGCACTGTTGATGTCCATATTCACACGATCCGCAAGAAATTAGAATGGGAAAACGTTATTAAAACAGTTTATAAAATGGGCTACCGCTTAGAGGTTGCTAAATGAAGCTCAAAACTTTCTTTATTTCTTACCTCCTCTTTTTATCAATCCTCCTCGCAGCAATTTCGACGATTTCGATTTATCTGACCAATCACCAACTGCAAAACCTATCTGAGCAAAATCGCTTAGCATTTGAACGAATTTCGACAACAATTTTAAGAGAAGTTAACGCGGTTTATGGTCGACTAGCCTCGGCGGAAGCCGTCGATTCATTACTTTTGAGTCATATTAATTTTCATCAACAGCAAGGCATTGAATTATTCGTTGAGGCAGTTGATGAGCCGGTCGTGTTTGAACAACTTGGCTTTGATGAATCCGCATCACAGCTTAGCTTTTCCTATAATTTGGTTACCGATATGGGAATTTTAGCAATGCAAGTTAATTTTGATATCGCAGCTAGCCTTAGCGAATTGCAAAATATTCAGCAAGTCCTGCTGTATTTGTTTATCAGTTTTTCCTTGCTAGCGACGATTATTCTTTATTTTATTCTTGCTAAAATTTTCAAACCCTTTGAATTGATTACCGCATCAACTAATAAAATTGCTCGTGGCAATTATAGTGAAAGAATTACAGTCCGCGGTAATAACGAGTTATCATTAATGGCAAATAACTTTAACCACATGGCCGCTGAAATCGATCAGCATGTGCGCTTGCTCAAAGATGAAGCTAGTCGCAAGCAACAATTTATTGATAATCTTGCCCATGAACTAAGAACCCCACTCACGTCAATTTACGGTTATGCCCAGTATTTACAAAACGCTAAATTAACCGAAGCTGATACTTTTGAATCGCTAACTATTATTATGGAAGAGGCAAACTATATGAAGCAGTTGACAAATTCCATGCTTGAGTTAGCGAAACTGCGCAATCATCAGCCAGTTATGCACGAAATTGTCATCGCGGATTTGTTCAAACAGGTCAGAAATTCCCTAGAAATTCCGTTGAAAAAGTATCAGATTAACTTTGAAGTTACGCCTAGTGATGGCAAAATTAACGGCCAAGTTGATTTAATTAAGAGCTTACTTTCGAATTTATGCATCAACGCGGCCAAAGCCTGTCCCCAAAATAGCGGTTTTATCAGCCTGACAAGTAAAAAATTAAGTGCAGGTTGTTACCAATTTGTAGTTACCGATAACGGCTGTGGCATTGCTAATGCGGATTTGGCCAAGTTAACAGAACCTTTTTATCAAGTTGATACTGCTCGAAATAAAACTACGCAAGGCGTTGGTCTTGGACTAGCGATTGTGAAGCAAATTGCAAATAGTCATCGTGCTAAACTTGAAATTACCTCACAACTTGACATTGGCACCACGGTTAAAATTACCTTTAACAACGGCTAAAAGGAGATTATAAAAATGTTACCAACAAAAGCAAAACGCAGCTTTTTCCTGCTCACCTTATTACTGCTAGCAATTTTTACAGTCGGTTATATTAACATTAACCGCATTGCCTTTGCCAGAGTTAGCGCTAGGCTTAATCAAGCGATTACAACTAACCCCATGACGCTTGATTTATTACCAACCACTTTAGACGAAACGCAGCTTCATCACGCCGTAGACCGGGAAGAACTAGCTATCACCTTAGCAACAACGGCGCTTTATGAACGATTCGCATTAACAATGGATGGTTTACAGATGCAGGTTCACCGGTTTGCTAATAATGATGAATTAGTCCAAGAATTATTTGCTGATTATGACCAAGCAACAATCAATCACCGCTTTCCTGAGGACGTTAACTACCCGATTTTTTCACAATTTGAAGAAATTGAAACTAACAACCATTGGCGCGTTGCTGATGCTTATAGTCGCTGGCTAGTTTTTACTGCTGGCTTTCAAGCCGAAGCAATTTCGGCGCCGCGGGTGCCACCATCATTATTGCCAATCTTTCGCATCGACAGCTTCCTAGTTGAAGAAGCCCATCTAAGTCCTGATTGGCACCTAATTGGTGATCATTGGTTAATTAGTTTTAGTACTTATTTTCAAAATGAGGAAATAATTACGGGCATTTCAACAATGTTCACCGCCTATGTTAGCGCCGAAACTAATCAATTAATCACGATTATTGATAATTGGAACCCGGATGTTTGGTTAACTGAAGTTACCTTTGCAGAACTAACTTGGGAAGTTCGTAGCCACCACGCACTTACCGATTTTATTACCCCTTATATGCTAACACCGACCGATTCGGCAATCCTGGCGGCTAGATGGCTAATTAATCACGGCTTTCCCATTGGCAACGTTACGGGGATGACTGTTGATTTCACCGTCAATCACACTGGGAATTTGGCTTGGCAAATTTGGGTTACAAAAGCCGTCACTATCAATGACACGACCGTTGAAAGAGACTGGCTTCAGCTCGAACTTGACGCCATTACCGGTGAGTTTGATCCCTTATTTTTTCAACTCCAGTAACAGACGGTAACAAAAAAACATTGATAATGCAACAATTGCGTAACATTATCCGCCGAAACGTTGATATTGACAACCCTCACTTCGTTAGCAACAACTTATTAACAGCTTCACAATCATCTAAAAACATGAACAGCATCGTGATTAATTATGTTTGAAAATTGACAAAAACTAGCAAGGAATGGATAATTCAAAAGTTTGAAGTCGCCGTAATGGCGATTTTTTAATTTAATTGTTGACAAAATTTTAAAAATGCGGTATATTGTATATTATAGTTGTACAACTCATGAAAAAGCTACGCGAGTAGCCGTGCTAAGGGCTTGGGATTACCCCTTTTCACAGTCGAAATAGCGCTAAAACGACCATATTGATTGTGATGGGGTACGTAAAAATCCCGTGCCGATACCAAGGGGGAAATTAAAATGTTAAACAAGATTAGCTCATTTGTATTAATTTTATCAATATTATTCATATTAAGTAGCTGTGGGAATAGTAATGTGGACATCGATAATATTATCAGCGATCCGGCAGGTGAGGATTATTTCGTCGTAAGTAGCATCCGGCAGGCCAATGATTTATTAAGCAAAAAATTTAATAACCACAATTTAATAACGTTGGTATTCCCAGACCATATGAATCCACCAGTATCGACTCCGAGATCTTCGCGCATGCTGATTGTAAACCCAAATCAAAATGTGCGCATTCGGTGTGCTGGGGATATCGGTTCATCTGAGCAGATTAACTTACTTGATGCTGAAACGGGCGCCCGCATCACCCTTGCTCAGATGAACGAATTTAACAATAACATGCCCGACAGTAATATCAGCATTACTCGGGTGCAAAGTCGAGATGCATCGGCATACAATGGTAATGGTTGTTCATGGTTCCAAAGAAGTATGATCCCACACATAACAGTTCGTGCGCATGCTACACTAACATTGGAGCGCATGGGATTAACAACTTTTGCTAGTATTACCGGATACGGTGGCATCTCTATCGAGGCAGGCGCTCATCTGATGATGAACGGTGGTTCAATTAATAATATCACCTTTACCCCATGGCCATCGGGCAATGTTCGACCTGTAATTAGACTTGCTAATCGTTCCGCACTCACAACCCGTGGAACGAGTCTCCTCAATCTGACAAATCCACTCACATTACCGGTGAACCCAGGTGACATGACCCATTTTCAGCGGTCAATTGCAACAAATGTTAACGCCCATGTGCTACCACCATGGAATCTTAACTATGCTGATTATTAAGGTGAAACCGGCGGACGCGGAAATCCGACTCCGTGCGCATGGAATCTTAACTATGCTGATTATTAAGTCTGATAATTACCTTTTATTATCCCTTTTGTGCCAATGGTGTTAACCCCACCATCGGCATTTTTTACTTACCCAGCGTTAAAATTATCGGCAACAAAACGCCTAATTGTTATCACTTTCTAATATTCAATAATCTCACCAACACGCATAAAATACACCTTCGCTAGGACAGCTTTCTCTGGATAAATTTCTCGCATTGCTTGGCAGTAATACTTCATTTGAATGTCGTAACGACGCTTTAACATCGGCGCCTCAGTCGCAAAGTCCCCTACCCGATCCGTTTTATAATCAATAATCCAAACCTCATCGGTAAATTCCGCCAAAACATCAATAACACCTTGCAACAGGGCTTTTGCTGGTTTTTCGACCGCCGTCGCCTCAAAAAGATGCGTAAAAGGGAGCTCCTGTTTAATCATTTGCGCAGTGAGTAATTGCCGATAAAGAGCGCTAGTTGTGAAGCGATAAATATCATCAAGATTAACTTGATTAGCAAGCGACGCCTTAATGATATTTTTAGCAACTAACTCGACTTTTAAAGCCGTCAAACTAGCAAGCGTCGGTTGCTTGACAAATGGCAAATGTTGCATAAATTGGTGAAACGCTGTACCAATTTCGGTAGCTTTACTAGTTGCCTGAATAAATGTTGGCTGATCATAGCCTAAAACGGTAATCGGCGTGGCAATGCCTTGATAAAGAGGCACCGTTTCTTCAATTTTTCTTTGAGTAACTGACTGTTTTGCCGTAATCGTCGTTAATTCTTGAAATTGGTACATTTTAGCAAAGCTTTGCTGAAAATCAACGACTGGAGGTTTGCCGGTTTTCGCGCTAGCTGACTTGGCGAGGTTTGGTAAAATTTCCAGATCGGTGACGATTTCCCAGTGCCACGGGCTACTAGCCACCGGTTTGCCGATTACAGGTAAGAGCCAATCAAGATAACATTTTGAAGCCAGCCGCTGATAAATCGGGGTAATGTCGCAACTGGCGAGCTTGTGAATTGTTGGTGAATCTTTTAAAACGCCAGTTAGGAATAGTTTGGTTTTGGCGCGAGTTAGCGCGACGTATAATAAACGCATTTCCTCAGCAAGCATTTCTTTATGTAAAATTTCGGCAAGCAGTTTTGTAACGAGCGTTTTTTGTTTTAAGCGCAAGTCGACATCAATATATTGCAACCCTAAACCAAAATTTTTATGAATAACATAATTACCGACTTCGTCTTGGATGTTAAAGCGTTTTTGTAAATTTGCCAAAAAGACAACTGGAAATTCAAGACCTTTGGATTTGTGAATTGTCATAATTTTTACACCAGCGACGCCCGTTGCAACTTTGGCTTTCGGAATCCCTTTGCCAAGGGCGGTTAAATAATCTAAATAGTTTAAAAATTCGTACAAGTCTTTTGTCTGATTAGTTTGGAAATTTTCGGCAACCGTTTCTAGTAAATCCAAGTTCGCCAGCCGTTGTTTACTGCCAGTCGTTCCGCAAACAAATTCGTAATAGCTAGTTGCTTCGTAAATGGTGCGTAACAAATCAGCAATTGTGGCGTTTTTTGCCAAGTAGCGCCAAGCGGTGAGCGTTGTGCAAAAAGCTTCAACCTTTTGGCTTAATTCTTGATTAGTTGCAACTAGTGCGAAAGCTTTCACAGCTTGGTAAAAGCCGTCGGTTTCCGTGGTAATTCTAATTTGGGCAAGCTCGGGTTCGGTAAAGAAAAACAAGGGGCTGCGCATCACGGCGACTAGCGGAATGTCTTGGTAAGGGTTGTCAATGATTTTCAAAACGGCTAGAATCGTGATAATTTCGGTTTCTTCAAGTAAGTTCCCAACCGTTTCGATGGCAATGGGAATGTTGTAACTAGATAAAATTTCATAAAAATCGCTCGCGTTGGTCATGTTGCGGAGCAAGATAACGATGTCGTCATAGCAAATGGCGCGGTTAGTTTTGGTTTTCAAATCCCAGATTTGCTGNGCATCACTAATCATGCTGGTAATTTGTTGGGCGATAAAATGGGCTTCAAATTCGGCATCGCTTTGCAAGCTACGCTGGTAATCATCGTCAACAAGGCTCGCTTTATCAAGAATTGCTAGTTGGGCGCTTGCGTGTTGATCATTATTAGCGTCGTTAATGCCGGTTTTTAGTTTAGCATTATCATCATATTCGATTTCGCCAACTGCTTGATCCATGATGTGGCTAAAAGTGTAGTTAATCGCATCAATCACCGCTTTACTTGAGCGATAGTTTTGCATCAGGTCGATTTTTTCGCCAAGTTGGTTGGGCTTTTGGTAGGCTTGGTATTTATTTTGAAAGATTGTTGCCTCGGCTAAGCGAAAGCGATAAATTGATTGTTTAACATCGCCAACCATGAACAGCTTGATGTCTTTGGCGCTAGTAATGAGGCTAATAATTCTTTCTTGCATTTGGTTGGTATCTTGGTATTCGTCAATCATGATTTCTTTAAAGTCGGTCGCAATTTCGGTTAAGGCTTGGGGATGGTTGGTTAAAATTTTTAGGGTTAGTTGCTCTAGATCTGAAAAGTCAAGTTTGTTGAGGGTAATTTTTTCGGCGGTAAAGCGTTCGTGAAATTGTAAAACGACTTGTGATAATGCGGTTACAAGTTTAGTCGCTTGCTTAAAGTGTAAAAGTTGGCTTTCGTTGCTGTAAGCAAAAAAGTCTTGGGCTAAAGTGTTGAGGAGATTTTTAAATTGGTTTCGTGAAGCTTTGGCGAGGTTGTGGCGTTCTTCGTCCCAGTGTTCGCGCCTTTTTTGGGAAAGGGTTGGGAAGTTTTGAAATTTTTGGTGCTGGAGTTGGTTTCGGATTTCGGCATAGGGTTTTGTTTTTAGACTCGCGCGCAAGTTGTTTAAAATGGCTAAGTCTTGTTCGTAGATCGCGCAGTATTCATGCGTAACTTCGGTCATTTGGGCTGATTGTGCGTAATCGTAGGCGTTTTCAAGGTGAGCTGTTGCCGCTTCAAGTAATGGTGAAATCACTGCAAGAACTTGCGGATAAAATGCCCAATCATCAATGGTCGTCCCCGTTATTTGGTAGAGTTGTTCAAGTTCGAGTAGCCAAGTTTGCATATCGGGGTTAGCAATGGCGATTTCGTAAATTTTTAGTAGTAAAATCGCTAGGCTTTCGTCGCTTCGGTCAGAACCAAAGGTTTTGGCAAGCAGGACAAAATCCTCACAATCATACATCGAATCCATAAAATCATCTAGCACTTTAGCGCGCAACATTACAGCTTCGACATCTTCCATCAGTTGCAAGTTAGCATCTAAGTCGACTAAGTAGTAATACCGCTTTAACACTTTGGCGCAAAAGCCGTGAAATGTTGAAATGTTTGCATAAGCGAGCTTGTAGAGTTGTTGCTGCAAATGTTGGGAAGTTGGATTTGCCATAATTGCAATGCTTAATCGTTCGCGGAGCTTTTCAACCATTTGACGAGCAGCCAAGTTGGTGAAGGTTACAATTAAAAATTGGTCAATGCTAAATGCCTCTTGAATGATTTTTTGCATTAACCGTTCGATTAACACGGTCGACTTTCCGGAACCCGCTCCGGCTGCGACTAATATTTCTTGACTTTGCGATTTAATTGCTTGCTGTTGATTTTCATTAAACTGAGGTGTTGTTTTTTGATTAGGTGTTTTATTAGGTCTTGTTGCCATTTTTATCAACTCATTATTTTTATAGTTTTGGGTACTTCGCGCTACTTACCTAATTATACACGATTTTTCGCTAAAAAAAAAGAGGTATGAGCTAATATTTTCAAAAGCCAAAACCAGTGCTAACAGCTTAAATCACTAATTACTGATCAAAAAGCTGAGGGGATGTTTTCATCGGTAAGCGCCAATTTCACTTTTGTTTAGCGTTTACCGACCTTCGAATTGCTTTGGCATTAATCGACTTTTTTTGGCATAAAAAGCTTTTAGAACTCAAAAAATTACATAAATTTAAGAATTTTGATAAAAAAACTTGCAATTAATGTCAACTTATGGTATAATCTTTATCAGTGGGTAGGTATTTCCCCCTAATTTCCTACCCGTTAGAGCCTCTAGGACACCCCCCCAATCCTAGTGTGCTCGCCTTTTTTTTATTTATCAGCTTAAAGCCAACATTTTGGCTGCGAAATTAGAGTGAGTTTACTCGACTTTGCAAAAGTCCGCCAAGCTGATTAACAACTTGGAAAAAATGCCAAAACCTGCCGACTTTGCCTTGACGTTAAGACAAAATCAGCAGGTTTTTGATTAACTTTAGATGTGGCACGCTAAATAAACGACAACAACACCTGCTTTGAAATTGCTAAGCTTCCAAAACGACGCGACACTGTTTTTTATAAAACGCCACACCATAGACTAAAATATCGCGATAACCTTCATAAATTAGACCAGCTTTATAGCCCCGCTTGTTAACTTGCTCAATGGCTTTGATTATCGTTCCCTTCTTTCACACGCTAAACGCCACTTAAAGATGGCATTTGCAAAAATTCACCGCTCGCTTATTTTTTTCTACCTCTAATTATAGCACTTTTGCGACTTAATTTAAAGTCCTCCACAAAAAAACCGGCAAATTAAAACGCAAAAGCGCCTTGTTTAACAG
>JGI990J12352_1000333_pt1 | contig 10828 bp, 8 predicted proteins | sample Intmic4MA4BA4MSA_FD_12352 | JGI IMG/M metagenome (IMG submission 12352) | reverse complement strand
GAAAAATATACTGGAGGCGTGACAATGAAAAGAATTTTTGTAACCGGAATTAGCCAAGAAAGCAACTCGTTTAATCCGCTAAAATCAACCTATCAAGACTTTGCGATTACTAAAGGTGCCGAGTTTCGGGCGATGCCGGGGCTTAAAGTTTTAATTGATGAGGGATTTACGGTTGTTGAATCAATTTGGGCGAGAGCTGTTCCTGGGGGAACGTTAAAATTTGAAGATTTTATGCAAATTGTTGACGAGATGTTAGCACCACTTGTTAGCGATACGCAGGGATTTGATGGTGTTTTCTTACCACTTCACGGAGCTTTAGATGTTGAGCATATTGGCAGTGGGGAAGCTTATTTAGTAGCCAAAATTCGTGAATATGTTGGTCCAAATGTGCCAATTTCGACAGCATTAGATATGCATGCAAATAATATGTATACCTTAGCCAAGCTGTGCAACATTATTTATGGTTATCGAACGGCGCCACATATTGATGTGTCTCAAACGCATATACGTGCAACTGAATTACTAGTCAAAGCGATTCGTGAAAATGTCTTACCAAAAACCAGAATCTTGCGGATTCCTTATATTATGCCAGGCGAAAATTTTATGACAGCATCGGGCCTAGGGAAAGCGGTTATTGAGATGTTGCCTAGTGTTGAAGCCGAAGCGGGTGTCTGGTGTTCATCTTACTTTGTTGGCATGACTTGGGTTGACTGTCCGCAAAATGGCGCCGCCGTTGTTGTTTCAGGGTTAGGGAATCTTGATAACGGCATGAAAAAAGCCGAAACTATTGCTAATTTTGTATGGGAAAATCGTGAGGAATTTAAATATCAAGGAAATGCCCTTGAGCCACTTGAAGGCATTGAATTTGTCAAAAAGCACCAAGGCAGTGGCCTAGTTGTGCTATCGGATTCTGCTGACAACATTACTGCGGGTGGCGCTGGCGATAATGCTTACGTTTTGAATTTATTCCTACAAAACCAAGTTAAGAATGCGTTATTTTGCTGTATTGTTGACCCAATAACTGTAAATAAGTGCTCTGAATACAAAGTAGGCGATGTGATAAATCTTGAAATTGGTGGTGCATTTGATGAAAACAGCACGAAAGTGAAGTTAGCAGGCGCAACAATTAAAGCCCTAACATTAAATGTAGCAACCGAAAACCCGCGTAGCTTGGCAGCTGATAAGCCCCGTTCCGTGGTCCTCAGCTATCAAGGGATTGATGTGTTATTGTTTGACAAGCGCAAACCCGTGTTCACAGAAACAACCCTAAATGAAAACGGTCTAACTCGCCATGATTATGAAATTTTAGTTGTTAAGCAAGGCTACCTTGAACCAGAATTTAATCAAGCAGCGAGGCACCAAGCGATGCTTTACACAACTGGTAATGTTGATCAACGCGTCTGTCGCTTGCCATTTAAAAAATTACGTCGACCAATTTATCCAGTTGATTCGGTCTTGACAATACCGCCTAATCGACTATTTGAAAAAAGTTAAATTAAAAAGCTTTACAATCCATAACAAAGAGGCCTAGCTATGAGGAAAATCGATAAAAAACTAGATGTCCCGCTGTATCTTCAAGTAAACGAAATTATTCGCGAAATGATTGAAGACAAAGAACTAACTCCAGGCGATGAGCTGATGTCAGAGCGCGATATTTCGGCGTTTTTGGCAGTAAGCCGAATGACGGTTAACAAAGCAATCACAAAATTAGTAGATGAAGGCTATCTCGTTAGAGAACGAAAAGGCACAACTGTTGCAAAAAAGCGCCCAATTACGCGATATGAAAATTTAGACGGTTTAACCAAAATGAAGAATAAAGAAGGCAAAAATATTTCAAATAAGCTGGTATCTTTTAAGGAAATCGCGCTACCTAGATGGGTTAAAAAAGAATTGCAAACGCTTGACGATTGGGGTTACAAAATTGAAAGAGTTAGGTATGTAGATAGCGCGCCACTTGTCTTAGAAACTGTCTACCTAAGCAAAGCGATGTGTCCGGATTTAACTGCTGAAATAGTGACAAAAAACTCAATATATGAGCTGTATACAAAGAAGTATGGTCATAGCATTTCGCAAGCCGAGCAAATTATTAGACCAATTTATCTCAAAGAAGAACAAGCAAAATTACTTGAACAAAGAACTGGCGATTTAGCACTTTTTATAAAACGTCATACCCATACTAAAGCTCAAAAAGTAATAGAGTATACCGAAACGATATTTCTAAGCCAAAAACACGACTTGCAAATTGCCTTAAGCTAGAAGTTTTTAGTTAAATCAAAAAAGCCTCACTTTAGTATTTGAAGTAAGGCTTTTTGCGCTTAACGAACAAAAACGCTTCATAGATTTTGTGAAAATGTATTTCTTAAGGACTTTCTATTTTCTCTAAAAGCTTTAAAACAAACTCTTGGCAATCACCAATAACCACAATATCTGATAAATGGTTAATCGGCGCATTTTTGTCAACATTAACCGAGATAATTGATTCCACATTTTTTAAGCCGTCAATATGTTGCCCCGATCCTGAAATCCCCAGCGCAACATAAATTTTGGGGCTAACAATTTTTCCAGATTGCCCTACTTGAATATTGCGGTCAGCAATGCCAGCGTCGACTGGGCGTCTGCTAACAGCTAGTTTGCCATTAAGTTTTTTTGCCAAAGCTTGGGCTACATCCAACTTATTACCCATTCCGCCACCACATGAAATAAGTAGTTTACTCTTTCTAATGTCATCAGATTCAGATTTTTGCTCTGTTGCAATACGCTTGATTTGTGATTGCAGATGTTGTTGCAACTTGAATTCGACATCTTTAGCTACCCTTTTGTGCGAATAACAGTCTTCAAAAACTTTGGGCCTGATGCTCATCATAAGTGGTGATTTATCACAAACAACCGCAGCCATAATTTTTCCAGTGAAAGCCGGTCTAATCATCATCAACTGCTGATCGTCATATTGCAATTTCGTTACATCAGCGACTAGCCCAGTTTCAAGTCGCATCGCAACTCTAGGCGCAATCATTCGTCCGAAGGTTGTAGCGCAAATCAAAATACAATCAAAATTATAGGATTTGTTAACTTCGTGCAAAATTTTTGCAACATTTGCAACATCAAATTCGGGTATCTCATTTTTTATATTAATTACATAATCCAGATTTGCTTTATAAATTTCAGGATTTAAGTTAATCCCTAGACCATAAATTTCGTAATTTGGCCTTGCTTTACCGATTAGATCGGCTGCCCCGACTAAATCTAAACAGTTATCTAGACGCCCTTCTTCTAGAAAAATCAAAATACGATACATTTAATCACCCTTTCGTTGTTTATCTTCATTTATTTAAGATTAATTTACGCTTTGATTTGCTGCTTTAGAAAGTGATACACAGCTTCAATTCCTTCCTCATCACAAGCAAAAACTTTGGCTGCTTTTTTCTCATGCTTGGCGACAAAAGTTTTTTTGATTTTCGTCGGTGAGCCTTTAAGTCCCACATCTGAAGCACTTAAACTTAGTTCGTCATTACTAACAACTACTAATTGTTGGCTAACATCCTTAGCAAAATCTTGCGATTTAGTAAAACGAAGTTTATATTTACTGTCTTTGGAAATGCTAAGTAGCGCAGGTAACGGCAAACCTAACGTCAAAATCTTAGTATCGTCATCTACTTTGATGATCGTTTCATTGGTTGTCAAGGTTTCGATTTTAATTACATTTGAGAATTGATTAAGAGCCAAAAGTTCGCCTACTTGTGGTCCGATATGCCCAGTGTCCCCATCTAAAGTTTGACTACCACTTAAAATTAAATCGAAGTGGTTTCTTTGAAGGTAAGTTGAAAGTACTTGCGCTGTGGCAAAAGTATCGCTTGCGACAAATAATTTGTCGCTTATGAGTGTCGCAAAATCTGCACCTCTTCGCAACAAGTCTTCCATGCTTTTTTGCAAACTAAGCGGTCCCATGCAAACAATTTCAATTCGTACCTCAGGGTTTTTATCCTTAGTTTGCAAAGCAAATTCAAGTGCACACGCATCATCAGGATTGATAATCATTGGAACACCCTCGCGAATTAAAATATTTTGCTTGTAATCATACTTAAAGTCATCAACTTTTGGCACAAATTTAACCAAACAAATAATCTTCATTGTATCACCCATTATCTCTAATTTTTTCAATAAATTTACTAACAAAGACCTACTTATGAATCCGCTTCGACACTTTGATAGAAAGAACCCTGTCGATGATTTCAACAAGGCTTTAAAGAGTCAGATATTAGAAGAAAATGCACATCAGCTTCTAATATTTTTTGGTTTTTAGGGTTGTTGCATTATGGCTTATTTTTTTCTTCAATAGCTATCTCTTTTTTCAAATTTGCCTTAAAGGTAACGATGGTGATAATCCCAAGAATCCCCATCCCAGCGTTGAAAATGAAAAAGGCATTTTGACCACCTAAATCTCCGAAACTAGTGAGAAGTAACGTAGAAATAACTGGCGATAAGAAATCAGGAATATAGCCAAGTAAAGAGACAAAGCCAATTGACAAACCAAGAACTGAATCATCAATTTTACAATCGCCAAGTAACGACCAGTAAAGTCCTCGAATTGAGTAAATCATTAAATGAACAATAATGACCAATGCTTCAAAGACGAAACTCGGAGCAACCGTAGGAACAACTGCTAAGGCAATTAAACCGATAACACCGATTGCAAGCGATATGGCTAAAGTATTACTTTTTCCGACTTTGTCACCTATGAATCCACCAAGGGTTCCGCCAATAGGGCGCATCCACATTGCCATAACCATAATCTGCGCTACTCGTACTGCATCAATATTGACAACTGATTGCAAAAATCCACCTTGATACCACATAGTCCAGACAAGCGAGTAGGAAAAGAAAATGATTCCACCGAGTAGCCAAACATATTTATTTCCCAAAAATGCTTTGAAGGTTTCTGCATTCAACTTAACAGTTTTAGGTTGCTCTTTTGTATCTTCTTGCTCATGTGTATGTGAATTATCTTCCACAAACAATAAAATTAAAAAGGCAACGATGATCATAACAACTGAATACATGTAAATAACACTTTGAAGTGCTTGCATATCACCCGAACCGCCACCTACAACACTTGTGAAAATAAACAGCGCAACTGTTGCTAAAATTGCTTCAACAAGCCCACGACCGCCATCTAAAATGCCAAAGAAGCGACCTTCTTCCTCTTTTTTGGCGAGCAGTTTAACAATTTTCATATGCGATGACCAGAATGTAAATACTGCAAAAATTCCCCAAATTATAAAAATTGCAATAACCATACTATAATTAGGAATCTGCGCAAACCATAAACCGGCAAGTCCGCAAGCAAGTAGTGAAATGAAAATTAACTTCTTTGCAGAAAATTTATCTGCAACCCAACCACTGGGGAAGTATCCCACAACAAACGCAATTCCTAAAGCTGAGTAGATTCCGTTTAGTTGTGTAAGTGTTATCCCAAAAACTTCTAAAATTGTTTCCTGATACGCACCTCGCAAATAGATTAAAGGATAGATGGAACCTGCTGCTAAGACAATTAGGAAAAACTGAAAATATCTTTTTAAATTACTATTCATCTTTATATCCTCCGAGCTAAATTTTTTGATCCAATAAAATTCGAATACTCATACCTTAGCGCCAATAATCATCATTATTGACGCTAGGCAAAGACGTTTTAAAGCGATTTTAACTAAAGATTGGATATGATTTTTTCAAAACTTCATTCGTATGGATTCTGACATTTTTTACTACTTCGTTGTTAATTTTGTCGTATAATTCATGTTTAGTTATATCTGGTTTAAACGTCCGCTCGGTTCTTATCATCTTGCTTGCCGCTTCATCAAAGTTATCATAAATCTTTGTATATATTGCTGCACAGATTGCAGCCCCTAAAGCGCCACAACTATTGCCCTCTCTTCTAATAATTGGCAAATTGAATTGATCAGCCAAAATTTGCATCAGCAATTCGCTCTTTGAACCGCCACCGATAACAATAATTTCGTCTAACTTAATACCAACTTCATCAGCCATTGCACAAACGTTATTTTTGATTTCAAAGCCGATAGCTTCAATAATTGAGCGATACATATGAAACTTTGTATGACGTTGATCAAAACCTATCATGATGCCCTTTCTAAATGGCTCACTTGGGGTTGCTAGCCAATCTAAAATAGTAATAAGTCCTGCGCTTCCTGCTGGTACGTACAAAGCGTTCATATTTAAATAATCTTCTTCAGACATTTTCAGTTTTGCCGCATCTTCAGTTAAACCATTCCCCAAAATGCTTTTAAGCCACGAAACCGTCCACATCCCTCGCCTAATACCGTTTGATTCGTAAACATATTTGTGAGGAACACAAGCTAACGTTTGCCAAAAGCTAGTTGGCGTTGGTCCTTGATACGGGTTTTCGCGATACAACATAGCGGAAATGAAGGTTCCAAGTGAAATCATAACGCTTGTTTCTTTATTGACACCTGAGCCTAATACTTCGACTGCTTTGTCGTTAGCTGATGCAACAACAGGCAGACCTTTTGGAAGTTTGAATTCATGTGCGAGTTCAGGCTTTAATTTGCCAAGTAATTCGCCTGGTTTGACAACATCAAACACCATATCACGAGTAAGACCATGTGTTTTAAATACTTCTTCTTCACTTGACCATTCTAACTTTTCTAAATCAAGTGGCCAACCGGCTTCAAGCATTGAAGCGGCATCAGTAAATTCGCCTGTCAAACGGTTAGAAATATAACCGGTAGTACTCGTAACGTAAGCAACATTGTGATCTTCATGTTTATAAGGGCTGTTCATTCTAACGTCCATCCAACTTATAATCGGATGTGCAAGTGTACCATCTTTTTGTAACAGCGCCCGACAAAACCTAATCGTACATAAACCAATACCAATAATATCATCGGTATTTCCGTTAAAATTAGCTAAACAATCCTTAATTCCACCACGGACACTGTCCCATAAATCATCATCCGGATGGATGACTATTCCTGGTTCTGGTGTCAGATTATCTTGAAGTTTACAGCTACCAAAAGCCACTTCTTTTCCATTTACATCAAAAATAGACACCTTGGTACTTTGAGATCCATTATCAATTCCCATAATATATTTACTCAAGAAAAACACCTCCACATAGCACAATCTCTAGATTTTCTTGCTAAAGTGATTTCATCCAAGCAACTCTCTAGCTTTAAAATCAGCATTGGCTATTTAATAAGCTTCTCCCATAATTACCTCAAAATACGCATNAGTTTTATCGCCGTTAATCCTGCAATTATGGGAGAGGTCTGATAGATATAATCAGCATCTAGCAATTTTGTTTTCTACTTAATAGTTTCAAGCAAGAAACTGCGATAATGTGATTAATTTAATAGTTGATACATTGGTTGCTAGTTATTATTTTTGATATTTGGCGCCATCTTCTTTATAGAAAATACAACCGTAATTCATGATGTCATTTGGATCAAAGGTTTTTTTAAGCTTTTCTAACATGTAGTATGCACTCCCATGCTCTTCGCTAGTCCATTCGTTACGATATTTTCCAATCCCGTGATGATGGCACATTGAGCCACCAAGCTTTAGTGTTTCTTCAACAATAATGCGTTGAATTGGATGATGATATAGTTTTAGTTCATCCTCGGGCGCACAATTAATGTTATAATTGTAAACAAAATACATATTTGTGCCATTGATATAGCTGTGTGAAGAGTGACCACCAAGTAGAGTTAAATCTTGAGCACGCTCAAATTCATTTTTAATGCGGTTAATAACATTATGATAAATAGGTGTAATTGTCGACCAATCAGCTGAAATCTCAGTTGTAAAGCCAGCGTGAACGTCGTTTTCAATCATGCCCGCGATTTCATCTTCGATATCTTTTTCGCTCCAGTTTAAATGGTTAAACCAATTTTCAATCAGTGCATCATCCACACGCTTGATGGTGCCATCCTTAAATTTATTCACCGCTTCTAAGATTCCTGCAGAGGTTGCATCTACAATCCCTTTTGAGCCTTCAGCCATCAAAATCAGAATACATTTACCATCATGAAAATGATAAAAATGTTGCGCTGCGTCGCCTTCATCATAAACACGAGCAACTGATGGACGATATCCATTTATCATGACTTCACGCAAAATCTTAATGCCCGTTTCAACATCTTTAATCAAATAACCATGAAACTGGTGATTTTGTGGAAAAAATTTGAATAACTTTACCGTTACTTCGGTAATATAGCATAATGTTCCTTCATTACCAACGACAATATGGCGAATATCTGGCCCACCTGCACGTCTTGAAACATTTTTAATTCTTGAAATCTGACCATCTGGAAATACACACTCAAGACCAACGACCATATCTTCGATTCCGCCATATAAAGTTGAAAATTGACCAATACTTCTTGTTGCTACTAAACCACCAAGTTGAGCAATTGGTTTAGATTGTGGTGAGTGACCTGTTGTTAATCCAAGCTTTCTTACTTCATTTTCTAAATCTTGAAGCTTAACGCCTGCTTGGACTGTGGCTTGCATGTTATATTCATCAATTTTAATGATCTGATTCATTCTAGAGCCATCTACAACGAGAGCTTGCTTAGTCCAATTTTCAAGTCCGCCTTCAGTCGCTGTTTTTCCACCTCTTGGAATAACATTAATTTTGTGTGAATTGGCAAATTCTAGCACCTTTTGGACGTCCGCTTTGCAATTCGGATAGATAACAGCGGTTGGAAGTGGAACTGGCAAGACACCTTTTGCCTTTGCATATTTATTGTAACGATCTGATGCCGCATCGTATAATGCTTCATGATCTATGATAACTTGCTCAGATGACAAAAGTCTTCCTAGCGAGCTTAAGATTTCTTCGTTTGTTAATTTTGTCATAACTACCATCCTCTTTTTTGGGTTAATATTAGAATCCTCACAAACGTAGCACAAGCTTTAAAATAAAACTTGTCTTTCTTTGCAATTCTTCTTACAACTCGTCTGCGTTTCCTTGTTGCAAGGAAAGCCTGCCTCTTACTTTTGAAATTTGCGCCTGCTTGCGAGTATCTTTTAGGTTGCGAATTTATCTAACTAGATAACCACCGTCTACAACTAATAATGTTCCTGTTACATAATTAGATGCAGATGAAGCTAAAAATACAGTTGCACCCATTAAATCTTGGATTTCTCCCCAACGATTTGCCGGAATGTGATTTAGCACTTTCTGATTTGATTCTTGGTTAGCGCGTGTCGCAGCAGTGATTGGAGTTGCGTAATATCCTGGAGCAATGCCTGTTACTTGAATGCCAAACTGACTTAATTCATCTGCATAAGCTTTCGTGAAGCCTGCAATTCCGTGCTTAGTGGCTGCATATGCTGGCGCCCACTGTCCACCAAGATATGAAAATAGCGAACAAATGTTAATAATTTTTCCACTTTTTTGGGGAATCATGTGCTTTGCTACTTCATGGGACATCTCAAATGCAGCAGTTAAATTTATAGCAACAGTCGCATCCCAATGCACACGTGTATACTTGGTAACATCTTCTTCGCATGGACAAATTCCGGCGCTATTTACAAGAATATCAATTTTTCCAAACACTTCGATACATTCGTCTGTAATCTGTTTACAAACTCCTTCCTTGGTAATGTCGGCTTCTACAAAATGATATTTCACGCCTTCAGCTTCAATCATTTCCTTAGTTTTCCCGCCATCATCTTCAAGCCCAGGAACAAAAATATTTGCTCCAGCTTTGGCTAGCGCAAGCGAAAAACCTTGCCCTAAACCACGATTCCCACCAGTTACAATGGCAACCTTTCCTTTTAAACTGAAGAAATCCATATTGAAATCACGAATATCAAAACTCATTATTAACAGCCTCCTACAGCTTTCACATAAGCACCTTAATGCACAAATGTAAACAATATTTTTGATTCTTTATCATTATATCACTTTGAGAGGCGATTGTAAATGCTTTTTAGGAAAATTTTTTATTTTTCTGCTTTTTTTGTCGATAAATGGAAAATTTTCCACCAAAACTTAAACTAGGGTTGCATTTTTGTTGACTAACGGTTAAAAAAGCACTAAAATATACTTATCATTCAAAATGGAGGAATCTCAAGTGAATATAACTATAAGCAACCTAAACCAAACCGAGCATGAAATCCATGAAAAACTTACTGCATTATTGAAGGAAAATTCTGAATTAAAAATTATTGAAGCCGCTAGTCTCTGTAAGGTTTCTTCTTCAAAGGTTTCCAAATATGTAAAAAAATTAGGATTTGATAATTTCAAACAATACAAATTGCACTTTAGCGGGCAAGTTCCACTTCAAAAAAAGCCTATCATGCGTGATGAAATCGTTAGAATCAAAGACTTTTTAGAAGATTTTGACCAATCATTAATAGAGCAATTTTTAGCATATTTTTCCGGTTATACCAAGATAATTCTATACGGCTTGGGTCCAACTTTTATATTTCTTGAGTATTTTGCTTATAAATTGAACTTCGTAACAAATAAAAAAATCTTCGTCACTCAAGAAGAAGATTCTATAAATCGACTAGCTGATGAAAATACCTTACTGACGATTTTTTCAGTTACAGGCGCATTTGCAAAATTTGATAACATTTACAACAATGCAAACAAGCAAGGAGCCACTGTGCTCCTTATTCTAGAAGAATATAATCCCAATGTTTATGAAAAAATTGATAATATCATCTACTTAACTAAGTCAATACAAAATCCAGAACTTTTGCCCTACGAAAAAACAAGAACTATCTTTTTTATTTTCATCGAAGCGGTCATAGCTCAGCTTGTGAAAACAAATTAGAT
>JGI990J12352_1000332_pt1 | contig 10832 bp, 11 predicted proteins | sample Intmic4MA4BA4MSA_FD_12352 | JGI IMG/M metagenome (IMG submission 12352) | reverse complement strand
AAAATGGAGAAATTTGACTTATTTTCATGCAAAAATGATCATAATGAGCATACTTTTCCCGTTTTAGACCCTTTTGGATTTTGATTTTTCTATTCTGCGTCAGCCCCAAGTTCAGCTTTATCTACGAGTTTTGGGATGGGAAACGCGAAGCGCCAAACGTGTGGTTTTAGAGACTAAGTTCATACTAATTCTAGTTAAAAGGAGAGAGATTATGCCTGAATTGCCAGAGGTGGAGACGGTTAAAGAAGCGCTCAAATTGAGGATTAAAGGTGCGATTATTACGGATTTTTCTATCACGTTTGAGAAGATGCTGAAAAATAGTGATGCGATAGATTTTCGGACGCGTGTTTTAGGGCAAGAGATTGTAGATATTCATCGGCGGGGTAAGTACCTTATTTTTGATTTGTCCGATTATCGACTGCTCTCACATTTGCGTATGGAGGGGAAATATTTTTACAAGGGTGCTGGGGAGTCGTTGGGAGAGCGGAAGCATGTTCATGCCAAGTTTTTATTGTCCGATGGAAGTGAGCTTTGGTATGAGGATGTGCGGAAGTTTGGGACGTTTCATTTATATGAAGTCGGTGTTGATTTAGAGAAGACAGCTTCTTTTTCCGTTCTTGGGTTAGAGCCTTTTGACGCAGGGTTTACGACTGAGTATTTGATGGCGGGGATTGCAGGTAAGAAGAAGCCGATTAAATCTTTGCTCCTTGACCAGAGTGTTGTTTGTGGGCTTGGCAATATTTATGTGGATGAAGTGTTATTTATGGCAAGGGTTCATCCGACGAAAAAAAGTGGAGAACTCACTAGAGAAGAAGCCCGAAGTGTGGTAAAATATACAAAAGAAATTTTGAAACGCGCCATAGAATTAAAAGGGACGACAATTAAAACCTTTACCTCGGAACATGGTGCGTCGGGTGAGTATCAAAATGAGTTAAAAGTTCACACGAGAAAAGGTGAACAGTGTCCGACTTGTTTTGCAGCGATTGAAAAAATCAAGGTGGGTGGACGTGGGACGTATTTTTGTCCGATTTGCCAAAGTTAGGGTGAAAGATCGTGTTAGTAATTGGATTAACAGGGAATATTGCATCTGGGAAAACAACTGTTGCTAAGATGTTTGAGGCGAGCGGACAACAGGTAATTTGTTCTGATGAAGTGGTTAGAACTTTGCAGCAATCAAATTCACCTGTTCTTATAGAGATTGCTCACGTGTTTGGTGAGACTGTCATTAATGAGGATGGAAGTTTGAATCGTAAACGGCTTGCTGATTTGATTTTCAAGGATGCAACCGCTCGCCAGAAACTTAATGATATGATGCATCCGTTGGTGATAGGTGAGTTGGAGAAGGCAATCTTAACTGCCAAACACCTGAGAAAAAAGTGTCTTGTTTTAGATATTCCACTGTTATATGAAGCGAATTTAGAATATTTAGTTGATGTTGTTGTCGTGGTTTATACGAACAAGTCTATACAGCTTAATCGTCTCACGAAAAGAGATGGTACAAGCAAGCAAGTTGCTTTGGAAAAGATGAGTGTTCAAATGGATATGGATGAAAAGGCATCTCGTGCGGACTTCATTATTGAAAACAATGGAACGCTTGAGGAATTGGAGAAAAATTTTGAAACGATTACTAATCAACTTGAATTATAACTTGAATTTGTATTCACATTAGCCATGGATGCTATGGCTAATGTGATGAATAACGCAGGCTAGTCTCAAGTGCGCCTGAACCCCTTGAAAAATTTATTGATAACTTATACTAGGTCGTGTCAACACAAGTCAAAATGCTAGAATTTTAGCTTATTTGCTTCTAGACAAGGCAAGATTTTGTAGGTATATCGGGCATATGTCAAATAATTTTGTGATAGTGAAAAATCGTGTTGATTATTATTTGTTACACATGTCCGTATGTGCCAATATGGGGATAAGGAGCGCTTACCAACACGAAATTGCACTATCGCATCGCAAATAATTTTAACGACGGATGAACGTAAATGGATAAAAAGATGATGTTTGTATTCTTGCGTCGACACGCCCTAATTAACCTTTAAGCGCCATTTTAAAAGTCAATTAATATTAAACATCGCCTTTGGCTTTGATTGAAGCGCCCCTTGAATAAATAGAACGGGATACATTCCCCGAGGTTATGCCTCGCAAAAGATTTATGTGGCACGGTTCTCTGTGCCACTCATCCAGATACCCTACTCGTAGGGTGAACATCTCTGGGAGATGTGAAGGGCTTGCCCTGGGGTAGTTCATTAATTAAAAACGGAGAATGTCCATGCTAACTGAGTTGAAACCAAATTCACGCTTTAAATTGCAAAATAATATCTTCATTGAGCCCGACAGGTTAAAAACGCTAACACTTCTATATCAGCCTTTAATAGGTGCTGAGGGGATTAGTTTGTTTTTGACGTTGAATGCGTTTTTGGTGGGTGGGGTGTATGAGCATCATATCTTGCTCCAAATTTTTAATTTTGATGTTGAGCGTCTTTTGCAAAGTCGTCACCGTCTTGAAGCAGTTGGCTTGCTGGATACTTACGGGCAAAAGGGCGGCTATGTGTACAAAATCAAGGATCCGTTATCGTCAACTGATTTTTTTAATGATGGTATTTTGAACGCCTTTTTATATTTAAAAGTAGGAAATGTTGACTATGCTCAAATTAAAAGTATGATTTTTGCCCAAAAAGCACCAGTTGACGGCAAAAAAATGTCAAAAAAATTCAACGATGTGTTTGATACAAGTTGTCTTGCAAGAAGCAATGCTTTGAAAGAAATATCAGGTGTAGCGGAGCAAAAAAAGAGTAGACCAGAGCTCAAATCATCAATCAATCCTGAATTTTTAGCGTCGCTGCTTAGGCAAAAAGGTTTTGATGAAGCCATCATTTCACTAAAATTATTGCAATTGCTTGATGAAATGGCTTTTTTATATAAATTAGATGCGCATGAATTGGCGAGGGTAGTTTTTAACGCAACAGATCCTAGTGGTGCCGTTGATTTTGATAAAATTAAGCATGATGCAAGAAGTCATTTCAGACTTTTGCTCGATGATAATCAAATTGATAATCATCCAAAAGTTGTGATTGCAAGCGATAAAGAAATGCCGCTTAAATCAGAGTCGGTCAAATCTGAATCGGTTGAATCCGAGGACGGCGTTACCCGCTTTTTATCGCAAAATCCAGTCGACTTTTTGCAATTTAAAGCAGGCGGAGCGTCACCTGTCCCAGCCGATATTAAATTGGTTGAGTGGTTATATATCGATCAAAAAATGCACCCAGGCGTTGTCAACGTACTAGTCGATTATGTTCTTGATTATACAGATGGAAATCTCCCTAAGCCGTTAGTTGAAAAAATCGCTGGTCAATGGCAACGAAAAGGCATTTTTACTATACAAGAAGCCATCAAGCAGGTCAAATCGGTTGTAGAAGGCGCTCATGAGCGCAAAAAAGGGCAACAAGCACCGATCCAAACCAAGCCGACATTAAGAAAAGCAACCCGAATCGAGCCGACGCCAGAATGGTTTGGTAAAGTCCATGAACAAGAAGGTACTGGTGAGCCAGACACCCAAACAAACCAGCGTATCAAAGAAATGAAAGAAAAAATCCTGAGCCGAAGTAGGTGAAAAACGTGAAAAATTTAGGTGAATTACTGGGCGAAATAACTGATGCTAGCGATGTCCACAAGGAAATTTTAAGCCATCCAGAGATTAAAAACCTTTTGGTGCAGCACGAATCCGACCTCAACATAGAGCTGCTACCGAGCTTCATGGGCGACCTTGATGAATTTTTGAAAAACAAAAATAATTGTGAAGGCTGCGCTGGTTTGAAAAATTGTTGCCAACCTGTTAGAGGGCACTATCCTATACTTGAATCGAAGCTTGGACGACTAAAAGTGACTTATACACCGTGCAATTTTGAAAAAAGTAGTGCTTATTTAAAAAATATCCAAAGTTTTTACATGCCCAGCGCAGTCAAAAAAGCAAAGTTCGAAGATGCATTTGAAGACAAGAGTCGTGAAATGCCAATGCTCGGTGTGATGTCATTTATGAATGAATATCTATCTAAAAAGACTGGTAAAGGCATTTATTTTCACGGATCGCATGGAACAGGAAAAACTTATATGATGGCAGCTGTTGCAAATGAATTGGCGAAATCAGGTGTCACCAGCGCACTTGTCTATTTTCCAGAATTGATTGCCCAGATCAAATCCAGCTTTGGTAGCGAGGGGGTAAACAGTAATCAAATAATAGAAGATTTGAAAAATGTGCCCGTTTTAATGCTCGATGACATTGGCGCGGAATCAGTAACAAGCTGGATGAGAGATGAGATTTTGGGGAGAATTTTGAACTATAGGATGCAGCAAGAATTGCCGACATTTTTCACTTCTAATTTTGACTACAAGGAGCTTGAAGAACATTACAAGCAGACGCAAAAAGGTGAATATGAACCATTGAAAGCGGCAAGAATTATGGAACGTATTAAGGCACTTAGCACACCTATTAGTATGATTGGGAAAAATTATCGCTATTAAAGGAAATGAGTAGCAAGCAGTAGGCAGGAAATAATGAGCAGAAAACAGAGAATAGCAAAGAGTTAAAAGTTGAAGTGTTCTTATTGGAATAATCCAGTGGATCTTCTCATACGCACTAATTTCAGAGAAAAGATTGTAACTTCAAAGGATTTTCCCGTTTCATAATGAATAATATGATCAGAAAATTACCTTTTCTACTTCTTTTGATGATTGATTTATATGTTAATTCAAAGTAGAATCCTTGGTATTACTTACTTTTGAGACTAAGTGAGTGTGCATGTGGGGAACTCTCTCTTTGACCGCCCTCAGGAGTGTTCAAATTCACCTTGAATTGCTACGCTAGTACACCAAACTGGAAATAACCATTCAATACCTGATAAAAATTCCAAACTTAATTGTCGACTCCTCCTTATGTACTATTCTAGTACGAGGCGATGTTGCCTCCTCGAATTTTGAAATTTTTATTTAAACGTTATTGGATAATTAATTACGAGCTGGTGCACTAGGCTTTGCAATTTGAAAAGCATTTGAAGACAGTAAGCAGAAAACAGTAAAAAGGAAGTAGAGAATTAGAGATTGTTAGGATAGGGATGATAAAAATGGAAAATAAGAAAGCATTCAAAGTTTTTTTAGCTGAAAATGGGATAGGATTTAAAAATTTACGTATATATGAGCAAGCATTCACGCACTCATCTTATTCAAATGAAAATAGACATCTAGGTGCTAAAAATAATGAACGCCTTGAGTTTTTGGGTGATTCGGTTTTGGCATTGACGGCTGCTAATTTTTTATACACCATTCAACCAGAGCTCTCAGAAGGGAGCATGACTAAAATTAGAGCGGGTCTTGTCCGTGAAGAAGCGTTAGCAACTTATATGAGAAATCTTGACATATCCCGCTTTTTGCGGTTTGGAAAGGGTGAAGAGGCATCGGGTGGACGTGAACGTGATGCCCTTTTAGCAGACGCTTTTGAAGCCTTTTTAGGTGCCATTTATCTTGATTTAGGATTCGAGGCAGCTTATAAATTTTTGTATCCAATTGTTGAGAAAGAATATAAAAGCGGACCCAATACGCAAACAACAGATTTTAAAAGTATTTTACAAGAATTGGTGCAAGCTGATTCCAGAAAGGCGATTGCATACGATATTATCAAAGAAGATGGCCCTGCTCACGATCGCAATTTTTCAGCTGTTGTTATGCTCGATGGCATTGTTCTTGGTGATGGCACGGGCAAATCTAAGAAAGATGCACATCAAATGGCAGCTAAAGCCGCAATTGAAATTTTAGCTGTAAATAATGAATCGAAAACTGATAACTAGACACAGAGCGTACAATGTATTATAATTGAGGGTGTGACTATTAGGGAATATTTTTTATGTTGGATAAAGCAGAAGCCAGAGACTTCAGCGTTAAAATATGCAAAAATCATTAATCAAGAGTTAGCATCGAAAAATATCATTTTATTCGGGTCATACATCAATGGAACCCCGACAGAGAATAGTGATATTGATATAGCAGTTGTTTTTGGTGATTTTCTAAGGTAATTGGTTAAGAGCAGCAACATTACCTTTCGCGACTAAAACGAAAAATGAATCTTTTGATAGAGCCACACATTCTAGACGAAAGCGAAGATATTACTGGCTTTTTTAACTCATATTCGCCAAATCGGAGAAGTTTTAATGTAAATTGCACAACAGATTAAAATTAGCAGTTTCAATTACAGGCACGATGTGATTAACTATGACGATTTTTTGATGGAATGAGGTACAACGGGATGTAATTAGAAAGAAATATGAATTTGTAGCATCCAGTATAAATTTCTAAGGTAGGGGCTTTTAAGACCTAGCACGGAGAAATTCCCTGTGCTAGGCCATTAGGATGTTTTGAGGTGAATGTGAATGTCTAAAAAAAATAATTATAATTTGAATAAGAAAAAGGGGAATAAAATTATTTTGCTAATTTTGGCGTTGTCATTTGTTGTGGCGCCAGTTATTACGTTGATTATTTATTTGATTAGTTTGATGAATCACCCATTTTTGTAGGAGAGTGAATGAATTTGGATTTAGCACTATGGTATGTTGTGCTTGTTTTTGCTATTTTGATGACGTCGTTTTTCAGTTCGTCTGAAACCGCTTTATCCAGTGCAAATCTTATCAGGTTGCGCCAATATGTGGAGGAGGGGAAGAAGGGGGCAAAAGCTGCATATGAGTTGACCTTGAGATTTGAAGAGGTTTTACTTGTTATTTTGGTGTCCAATAATGTTGCAGGCTTTTCTGCTGCTGGCATTGCGACAATTGTGGCGATGGAGACTTTTGGCGAAACTGGGGCAATTATTGCAACGATTTTGATTACTGTCGTGATAACTTTGTTTGGAGAAATTGTGCCTAAATCATATGGAAGGGAGAATCCTGAGGCATTTTTGCTCAAGATAAGCGGATTTTTCTTGTTTTTATTGTTTGTTATGAAGCCTGTAACTTTTATTTTAAGTGGTGTCAATGGTGTGTTTTCAAGGAAGTCAGATGGTGAAGAGGAAGTGCCGTCTGTTACTGAAGATGAGCTTAATGTTATCATTGATACGATGGAAGAAGAGGGTGTTTTAGAGGAAGAAGAGGTCGAAATGCTTCAAGGTGTACTTGATTTAAGCGAGATGAGTGTTAAAAGCATCATGATACCGCGTGTTGATGTGACTTCGATTAATGTTTGTGCACCTGTTTCAGAGGTTAAGGAAGTGTTTTTGTCTGAAAAATTCTCCAGAATTCCAGTTTTTGAGCAGTCTCACGATAATGTAATTGGCGTTTTGTACGAGCGTGACCTATTCGAAGCGATTATTAGGAGCAAAGATGAGGCGGAGATTGATGTTACCGCTTTGATCAAAGCGCCAGTCTACGTTTCTGATACAATGAAGGTCTCCAGCTTACTCGCGAAACTTCGATTCGAAAAGCAGCATATGGCTATCGTTATAGATGAATATGGCGCGTCTGCGGGCGTTGTTACTATGGAAGATGTTCTCGAAGAAGTTGTGGGTGAAATCTATGACGAACATGATGAAGAAGAGCAACTTATTATGAAAAAAGGCAACAATATCTACGAAGTTCGTGCTGATATTGCAATGGATGAGCTGCTCGATCATATAGATGTAAAGCTAAATGAAAACGAAGATGATATGGGAACGGTCGGTAGCTGGCTGTACTCTAAACTAGAGGACATTCCTAACATTGGCGATGAGCATACGCAAGGGCAACTGAAATTCACCATCACCTCAGTCGAAGAAAAGCGCATCAAGCATGTCAAAATTGAAATCATGGAAGAAATTACTGCGGAAAATTAAAAATATTTTTCAAGTGGCCTTAGTATCGAAACTACTTTCGATACTAAGGTTTTTTGCGTTGTGTGATAGGTTGCGCTTCGAATGAAAATTTTGGTTTTCACAACGAAAGATAGCGTTTCCATATGTGGACTTTGCTTAGTGTTTCAGGTAAAATGTAGGAGTTAGAAATTTTATGGAAGTTTGTGATGATAATGAAGACGATAAGGGAAGTTTTAAAGTGGGCAGAGGGGTTGGCTCGAGAGGTTGGCAAAGAGGACTCGGCGGTTAAGTTGCTGTTGATGCATGTGATGGATAAGGAAAGTTACGAGATTTTGGAGGGGATGGATAACGCGCTTGCTGATCATGAGGTTGAGACGTTTCATAGGTATGTGAGACAATATGTCGAGGACGATATTCCTGTGCAGCATATCATGGGTTATGAGACGTTCTTCGGGCGCAAATTCAAGGTCAACGATGATGTACTAATCCCGAGATTTGAGACGGAGGAGCTGGTTGAGAAGGTGCTTCATGCCTATGATGAGGAATTTGATGGCGCGGCTGTTTCTGTTGTTGATGTTGGATGTGGCAGCGGCGCGATTGGCGTGACATTGGCTTTAGAGGAGACGGGGATGGACGTGATGCTCACAGACATTTCGGATAAGGCGCTTGCTGTTGCAAAAGAAAATGCCAGAAATTTAGAGGCCAAAACAGAGTTTTTTCAAAGTGATATGTTGACGGAACTTATTGACAAGGAGCTGAAATTCGATATTTTGGTTTCAAATCCGCCCTATATTCCGCTTGTTGAAGAAGTCGATCCGCTCGTATTTGACAATGAACCGCACCTAGCGCTGTTTGGCGGCGAAGATGGGTTGAAATTTTATCGTCAAATTTTAGCAGACGCGCATAAGATTTTGAAACCTAAAAGCATCATCGCATTCGAACACGCTTACAATCACCGCGAGGGGATGGCGCAACTTGTGCAGGAGCATTTCCCACATTCGACATTCGAAACCATCAAGGATATGAATGGCAAAGATAGGATCACCATGATTGTGAATCACTAATTTTTTACCCTGGGCTGTGGCGTCGGCATGTTTGCGATGCCCAGTTTTATGAGTGAGGACGTGAGGCGTATCGGAAAATTTGCTACGAGAATATAGTGAAAGATTTTGCGATAGTGCAATTTCGTGTTGATAAGCGCTCCTTATCCCAATATTGGCACATACGGAAGTGTGCAACAAATTACGAAGCCTTGTACTAGTCATTTTTAATTCCAGATTGTCATACATTAGAGGTAATACGAATTCGCATTTAAAATCTTACTAAAACTTGACCTTTGCAACCTATACTTTGTCAGAACTTAGCACATGTTAATTGAAGCCTAAAACCGCCATTATTAGTGATGATTTTCCCATTCTACGTTGTCGGCTTGGACTTACGTACTCTTCAAGTATACTGCGCCCTGCGTCTCCTAGTAGAGGGTAAAAGTGGAGGTAATTGTGTCAGAATTCTCGAAAATGTTTGAGCATAAAAAATCAGCACACCATAAGGACTTATTTTTTATGTGAGAAATTTAAGGAAGGCAATGAGTCGAAGTTAGATAAGCTATGAGCTGAAACTGGATAATGAAAAAATCATCTATAACTAATAGCGGTTTCAGAACGCGGTTAGCATGACATACCTTCTAGGTACACCACGCTAAATTCTTCCTCGTCTAAGCTGAAAATTTCTGCGTTTTAGATACAGATTTTAAACACGAATTAGTATAAGTGGATTTTTGGAGGGGTGTTTTGATGGAATTGCGAATTTTGAAGCAGATGACGATTAAGCGCGTTGTGTTAATGTCGGCGACGATGATTTTTGTTTATTTTCTAGGTGTGAATATGCTGGAAATGCCTGATTTGGCGCAACCTGTTGGCAGTGGGAACTATACGGGATATGGCGAGGAGCCAGAGTTTGAGGATGATGTACAACATGTCGTTTATGCGTTGCATGAGTCGGGATATGTGGTGAAAACTTATGCGAGAATTGACCCTGATTCGAGCTTGGTTGAGTCGATTTTTGAGTCGCTTTTAGTTGGGTCAGGCAACCTTGAAGGCAATGTGGTGGGATTGATTCCAGCGAGCGCGGAATTACTTGACTACGATATTGCTGATAGCGTGCTGACGATGAATGTGTCGGAGTCGTTCTTGTATTATTTGCCACGCGATGAGCGGAATCTGCTCTCGTCTTTGGTATTTAGTATGACCGAGCTTGCGGATGTTCAGCGCATAGATTTTCAAGTTGAAGGCGCGCCAGTCACTAATTTAAATAGTAGTCTCAATGTTGACAGAGGGCTAACGCGTGCGATGGGTATCAATTTAGAGATGGGGACGTCGCGTCCAAATGATGCCGCAATGATAACGTTATATTTTTTGACAGATGATTCCGACAATGCGCATTTGGTTCCAGTAACGCGCTTAGTTTCGCGAGATGTCGACGTATTTAGTTATGCAGTATCTTCGCTCATTATGGGACCTATCGGTGAGCACTATATCAGCGTTTTTAATCACAGGACGACGTTGCTAGAGGAGCCAGTGCTTGCAAATGGGACACTGACACTCAATTTTAGCTCCGACCTGTTTTACAACGAGGCGCAGACGAAAGTATCGTCTTCGGCAATTCGTCAGCTTGTTATGACGCTAACCGAATTTGATGATGTTTATGACGTATCTGTCATCATCGAGGGCAGTGTGCACGTGTTTGACGATGGTATGAACCCCCTTTCTGTACCCGTTAGCCGCGGCGATATCGGTGTGAATGTTTGGGACGACGCAACTGAATAATTAGTTTGGAGGGCGCAAGGCAGAGCTAGCCCTCTGCCTGCGTTCTAGAAAAAAAACAATGAGAAATAGCATTTCTATATGTAGATTAGGGTACAAAAAAGAGTAGAAATATGGTAGAATAGGAACAACGAGAAGGCGCCCGATCATAACGAGAAGGCGCCGAAATAATAACA
>JGI990J12352_1000331_pt1 | contig 10868 bp, 9 predicted proteins | sample Intmic4MA4BA4MSA_FD_12352 | JGI IMG/M metagenome (IMG submission 12352) | reverse complement strand
ATTGCCGCCGTATTACGTGCGTTGCCTATTTTAATGATTGTGGTGATGCTTATTGTACATACAACGGCACCCAACGCAATACCTTTGCCTCCGCCTTTCTTTTACCCAGAGTACAGAATTATAGAACTTTCTAACGTATGGGCAATATTTTTAGGCATCCTAGGTGCAGGATTTTTGGCGTGGTGGGTGGTTTCGTTGTGGTTTATCAAACCGCAAAAACTTCTTCAGAAGGGTGCGCCCCTCTATACCGCAATACTTGCACTTATCTTTTTATACGACATAGCAACACTGCATACGGCACTTTTTAACACGTTATTTTTTCCGTGGCCGCAGCAAATTCTTTCTGCTATGCTAAACGACGCCTCTGGGCTGTTGGGGGCAATAGGAAGCTCTCTAGGATTATTGCTTGCAGGGTATGCCATAGGTGCGGTTTTGGGTATTGTAGCGGGCGTTATTTCGGGCTATATGGGTCGGGTGAACTATTGGGTACGTCCCGTAGCAAGATTTTTTACCTCTGTGCCAGTTATAACGTTAGTACCGATTTTTATCTTTATCCCTATCGGCTTTTTTGCAAGAGCGATATTTTTAATAAGCCTTGCGGTTTGGGTTCCTGTAACCTTAACGGTAAGTAGTGGTGTTATGGCTGTGCCTAAAAGTACCTTTGAGGCAGCCAGTACGTTTGGGTATAAAGGTGTAGCTATGATGTATAAGGTGGCGATTCCTGCTGCTTCTCCGTCTATATTTGTGGGTTTAACGCAAGGTATGGCGGCCGCTTGTGTGGCACTTATCATTGCCGAAACGATGGGCGTAAGTGCAGGAATAGGGCATTATATTTCAGAACAAAATACATTTTTAAATTATGCAGGTATGTTTGGTGGGGTTATTATGCTAAGCTTTATGTTTTTTACAGTAAATTTTATTTTAAGCATAGCACGCAAGTATGCGCTTAAATGGAAAGGGGATACGGCATCATGACAAAAGGAAAAATAGAATTTAAGCAAGTAAGCAAAACCTTTATTGCCACGTCAAACGACAAAAAACCCGTGCATGCATTGGGGCTTATCAATCTTACCATACAGCCTGGAGAGTTTGTATGTGTTGTAGGCACAAGCGGTTGCGGAAAATCTACCTTACTTAGGATGATTGCAGGCTTAGAAAAACCAGGCAGTGGAGAAGTTTTTTGCGATGGTTCGCTTATAGAAGAACCTAATTTGCAGCGTGGCATGGTGTTTCAAGACCATTCTTTATTTGATTGGATGACGGTAAAAAAGAACCTAATTTTTGCTTTAAAGGCGGCAGGTAAGTACGATAAAAAAAGTACGCTTATTGATACTCTTTTGCACAAAGCAGGTTTAACTGAATTTGCAAATAGTTACGCCAGAGAGTTATCAGGTGGTATGCGTCAACGTGCAGCATTGATACGTTCTCTTGCTGTATCGCCTAACGTGTTACTTCTAGACGAGCCACTTGGCGCATTGGATAGTTTTACAAGAATGAATCTTCAAGACTATATTGTAGAGTTGTGGCAAGAGCGCAAAAATACTATGGTGATGATTACACACGACATAGACGAGGCAATATATCTATCCAACCGAGTTATCGTCATGAAGCCCAACGCAGGTAAAATTACGCAGATTGTGGATATACCTATGCCGTATCCACGCAATAGAGGCAGCAGCGAGTTTGTCGCTTTACGCAGTAAGTTGCTTAAATTTTTAGATTTTGCGCACGAAGAGGAGCAAGAATACTATCTATAGGATATTATAGACGTTACCTATGGCACATCATATAAAATAGGTATTATACTATAGCTTACTAATATGGTATAGTGTTTAGGTAAGCCTAAGATATCCTTACAGGAGAGTTACCCCAAAATGAACATTCATGATTTATATAAACCCCATAAAACCGTAGTATCGTTTGAAATATTTCCACCTAAAAAAGACGGTGATATCAATACGGTTTATAGTGCTATACAATCGTTAGCTAAACTTGCCCCTGATTTTGTAAGTGTTACTTTTGGTGCAGGTGGGGGCAGAAAAGGTTACAGGTGTTACGGCAGACATTGTTAAGCATATTAAGGATATCTATGGCATTGAGGCATTGGCGCATTTGACGTGTGGTGGCATGAGTACAAACGATACCAACCTGATTGTGCAAGATTTTAAACAAAAAGGCATCGAGAATATTTTGGCATTGCGTGGCGATGAGGTTTTAGAGAATGGCGATTATAGGTATGCTAAAGATTTAATTGTAGGCTTAAAACCGCACGGGTTTGGCTTAGGTGCAGCGTGTTATCCTGAGGGGCATATTTCATGTGAAACGCTAGACGAGGATATGCAGCATGTAAAACAAAAACAAGATGCAGGTGCCAATTTTTTAATTACACAACTTTTTTTTGAAAACGATGTGTTTTATAGGTTTTTGGATAAAGCAAGGGCGGCGGGTGTAACCGTGCCTGTGTCGGCAGGCATTATGCCCATGCTTAGTAGGGCGCAGATAGAGCGCATGATATTTATGTGCGGAGTATCTTTGCCTGCACCTATTATAAAACTGATTAACAAGTACGGCGACCAAGGCGAAAGTTTGGTGCAAGCAGGTGTAGAATATGCGTGTAAGCAAATGCAAGATTTGTGTGACCAAGGTGTGCAGGGCATACATTTATACACTATGAATAAGCCCGCCATTGCCGAATATTGTATGCGTCATTTAACTATAAAGCGGGTGTCTGCATGATGCTAGAAGATTACGTAGTAGAAAAATATAACTATATGCTACATACCCTGCAAGTATCAAACGATACGGTTGTTGTAAACGGTTCTATTCATTTTAAAAGCAGCACACTTGCCCACCATTTATCAGGTTGTACACACGGTGCTATTATGGCGGCAACGTTAGGGCACGAGGTGGATAGAATTTTGCGTCAACAACAATATATTTCTATGTCGCAAGCATTGCAAAGTGACAATGTCGCCAATGTGCTTATTGAAGCGTTGTGTGATAAATTGCAAGAAGAAATCGCACAACTTGCCAAGGCGCAAGGATACTATATTACTGCTCGCTACAGTCCAGGATACGGAGATTTTTTGTTAGAACACCAAAATACGTTACTTAAGCTAAGCGGTGTTAAAGGCATAACGCTTACCCCAAGCAATCTACTCTTACCCCAAAAATCTGTGACGGCGATAATAGGCTTTAAAAAAGAACCGCCAATCCTAACCGCCCATAAATGCGACAACTGTAACTCTAGGCATAAATGCAACAAGAGTGCAACAAGTTAAAGTGTAGTGTTGCAAAAAGATAAATAAGGAATAATTCACTCATGACCAATCTATTTAAAACTCGATTAAACCAAGAGGTATTGCTTTTTGATGGAGCAATGGGTACCATGCTACAAAAGGCGGGTTTGGGTGACGCACAGCCCGATGTATTAAATGTTTTGCAGCCTGATATCATCACCCAAATTCATAAACAGTATGTTGCTGCAGGTAGTGATGTAATTACTACCAATACGTTTGGTGCCAATAGTTTAAAACTAAAAGATACAGGGTTTGGTGTAGAAGAAGTTATAAAAGCGGCGATAGTAAATGCTAGGGCTGCAGGTGCGGCATTCGTGGTGCAAGATATTGGCCCTTTAGGGCAAATGCTAAAACCTGTAGGTACGCTAGGCTTTGAAGATGCCGTAAACCTTTTTGCTAAGCAAATCAAGGTGGGGGTAGCGCATGGCGTAGACGCATTGCTTATAGAAACCATGTCGGATATTTACGAAGTAAAATCGGCCGTGGTGGCGGCAAAAGAGTGTAGTGATTTACCTATTATAACGTCGCTTACTTTTGATGAGAATCAGCGTACGTTTATGGGTACAGACGCACTTACGGCGGTTACCTTTTTAAATGCCATCGGTGTAGATGCCATAGGTATTAACTGCTCTAAAAATCCGTTTGAAATTGCACCTATTATAGATACGCTTACAGCTTATAGCCGTGTGCCTATTTTGGTAATGCCCAATGCAGGGCTACCTATGGCTACAGGCGAGTACAGCGTTACCCCTAAAGCATTTGCCGATGCTCTACTAGGTTATTATAAAAAAGGGGTACAAGCCTTTGGTGGTTGTTGCGGCACAAGCCCCGCATACATTGCGACCTTAAAAAAAGTGTTTAAAGGTAAAAAGCCCAAAAAGCGCAAAATTGTAGAAGTATCTGCCGTAACCTCTTCTACAATCACTACTTTATTTGATAACAAAATTACCGTAATAGGCGAGCGCATTAACCCTACAGGCAAGCCCAAATTAAAAGAGGCGATTAAAAATCATGATATGGCTTTTATCGTAAACGAAGCGATTACACAACAAAATCAAGGTGCAACCGTATTAGATGTTAATTGCGGTTTACCCGATATTGACGAGCCTAAGGTTTTAGCACGTATTGTTGAGGAACTTCAGGGCGTTATTAATTTGCCGCTTCAAATCGATAGCTCTAACCCGCAGGCGATAGAGCAAGCCGTTAGAATTTATAACGGTAAGCCGCTTATCAATTCAGTAAACGGCGAAAAACGTAGCATGGAAACCATTTTTCCGATAGCCAAAAAATACGGTGCGGCGGTTATTGGGCTAACTTTAGACGAAAACGGTATACCTAAAAAGGCGCAAGAGCGTTTTTTAATCGCAAAAAAAATAGTTGAAACAGCCGCAAGTTATGGCATACAAAAGCAAGATATTTTTATCGATTGCTTAGTGTTAACTGCTTCTGCACAACAAGCACAAGTGTTTGAAACCATCAAAGCCATACGTCTTATTAAAGAAAAACTGGGTGTTAAAACCGTTTTGGGTGTAAGCAATGTTTCGTTTGGGTTGCCCAACCGAGCATACCTTAACGGTATATTTTTAACCGCCGCTATGACGGCAGGGCTAGATGCAGGTATCGTTAACCCCTGTAGCGAAGAAATCAATTCGGCAATTAAAGCGTTTCGAGTACTTAACGGCAATGATGTAGGTGCTAGTGATTATATCGCAAACTTTAGCGATACAAGCATTGTGATTCAAACAGCGTCAAAAAGCATGCCGCAAGTAGAAACAGCGGCGCACCAAACAGAGTTAACTTCTCTTATTGGTTCGGGTCAAAAAGGGGCCGCTCAAGCCCAAGTGCGTATACTGCTACAAACCCTACAACCTTTAGAGGTTATCAATAACCATCTTGTACCTGCACTAAATTTTTCGGGAAAAGAGTACGAGGCAGGTAAAATTTTCTTACCGCAACTGATTCAGTCTGCAGAATCTGCCAAAGCATGTTTTGATGTGGTTAAATCAACTTTAGGCGCAAGTAGTGTGGGTGTTTCAAAAGGCAAAATTATTTTGGCTACCGTTAAGGGCGATATTCATGATATCGGTAAAAACATTGTTAAAGTATTATTGCAAAGCTATGGCTATGAAGTGATTGATTTAGGCAAAGACGTAGGCGCAGCAGAGATAGTAGCGCAAGCGATGACACACAACGTTAAACTTATAGGTCTTTCAGCACTGATGACTACCACCATTCCTGCCATGAAAGAAACCATACAAGCATTAAGTAAAGCCTTGCCCCACGCAAAAGTGATGGTAGGCGGGGCAGTACTTAACGAAGAATACACTCAATTTGTGGGTGCAGATTATTATGCAAACGATGCTATGGCAGGCGTTAAAATCGCCGAAAAAGTTTTAAGTTAAACCCATTGCTATATTTTTATTTGTCGACACATTTTTTTGTTAAAAGTTATTATTTTTAGTTTTCAATTGCGTTTCGTTGTGGTATACTAGTATACAATACTATGGAAGAACTCATGCAACAAACTCATATAGAGCAACAAACGAATATGGAAGCGAAAGTTTCTCTGCAAGAGAGGGCTTCTAACNCTGTATCTAACACTCCTCCTACTACGCTAAAAATAGTTTTGCGTACAGTAGCGGTTTTTGTNGTGACAGCAATGTTTTTAAGTGCGCTGTTTGTTTCGTTTTTTCCGCATGCAACTATGCGCCTGTATTTTAATTTAGGATTAAGGGGTATGACGCACCATCAAGCACAAAGGGTAGTAGTGACTCGTCAGGGACGTGGAGATTACAATAGGTACGATTCTACCTTTGCAGACGGCTTATTTATGGCGGCAACGTTATCGGGAGAATTTTTACAAGACCGCATTATAGCAGGCAATACACATTCTTCCGCCACCCTCCGCATTGCAAGGCAAGCATATCGCTATAATGATATGTTACTAAATGAGTACAGCACGCTTGCTACTATCAGAAACCGTGACGTGTTAGACCCTGCACGGCTAGATACGGCATTACTGCGTGCCGACCGTCCGCATTTGTATCGCTTTGAATCTGTAGTGCGCCAAAATCGAATAAGGGCAATGTATGTATTGGGTGAGTACGATACACTAGCAGGCGAATTTTTAGCACAAACCAACGTTTTGCGTGCAGATACCGAAGATACTACAGACGGCGTAACAGGTGACCCCAACGTAGGGCAATTAACCCCAGCTTTGTTAGAAGAATATGCTTTTTTGTTTACAGAAATCAATGCACTTATACAGGCAGAGTTGCGCAGCATGGGTTATGATACCATTAGACAAAATCATTATAATCCTAATGGGACGCCCAAACCTTCTCGCATAGAGGCGATTGCAGGTTTAAACCCTAGAGGACATTTTGCTGCTTTTGTAAACCCTAACACGCTTAACCGCACGCAAATTACACTAAACATTCAGCGCAGTATTTTAGAAGTGTTTGGTTTTATTATGGCACACAATCCCACTACCGAAGCTGAATTTTTGCAACGCACATGGTGGGGTTTAACATTATCCAATCTAGCTACCAATCTTGCGCTTGTAACCGAGATTTTTTATCATACTCGTAGTCAATTTAATCTAGGGCAAGAACACATTGTTCAAGCATGGCACGATTGGAGAGACCAATACAACAATTATTACGTAGACGGAACACATTTCACCTCCGCTGCATGGTATACGCAAATTATATTGCGCCAATATGTACAATTTATTTTGTAGAAACTCTATTATTGATACCTTTACAAATATAACACCACATAAAATTTTGCATGTGCCATTGGGGCATTTTGCATTTTGGAGAAATACTTATGGATAGAATTTTAAAAGAAGGCTTAACTTTTGACGATGTACTGCTTATTCCAGGTGCATCGCACAAGCTACCCGCAGATGTTAGCTTAAAAACCCAATTAAGCAAAGAGATTACACTTAACATTCCACTTATCAGTTCTGCTATGGATACGGTTACCGAAAGCCGTATGGCTATTGCTATGGCAAGAGAGGGCGGAATTGGTATTATACATAAAAACATGACGATTGACGAACAAGCTGAGCGCATCGATCGTGTTAAACGTAGCGAAAACGGTGTTATCATTGACCCGTTCTTTTTAGAGCCTGGCAATATGGTAAGTGAAGCGTTAGAACTTATGCGCAATTATCGCATTAGCGGTGTACCCATTACCGAAAAAGGTAAATTGGTAGGTATTTTAACCAACCGAGATTTAAAATTTGAAACCAATTTCAACCAGCCCATTCGTGCGCTTATGACCAAAGACAACCTTATAACCGCTCCTGTAGGTACTACCATGGAAGAGGCGCAAAAGTTGCTAGGCAGCCACCGCATCGAAAAACTGCCGATTGTAGACGAAAAAGGGATTCTTAAAGGATTAATCACCATTAAGGATATAGAAAAAGCCATTCAGTATCCACATTCTGCTAAAGACAAAAGTGGTCGACTTTTGGTAGGTGGTGCAATTGGTGCCAACTCTGAAGCAATAGACAGGGCAAAAGCGTTGGCGGCGGCGAAGTGTGACATGATTGTTATTGATACGGCGCACGGTCATCATATAGATGTCATTAAGTCGGTAGAAAAAATCAGAGAGATTTTGCCTAGCAGTGTAACCGTAGCGGCGGGCAATGTAGCCACGGCGGCGGCAGCAGAGGCGTTATTTAAAGCGGGCGCAGATGTGGTTAAAGTGGGTATGGGTCCAGGCTCTATCTGTACTACCCGTATTATTGCAGGTATTGGTGTGCCTCAGGTAACTGCTATTATGGATTGCGCAGAAGCTGCGGCTAAATATAAAAAGACCATTATTGCCGATGGCGGTATTAAATATTCGGGCGATATTACCAAAGCGATTGCCGCAGGTGCGCATGCTGTTATGATTGGCTCGTTGTTTGCAGGTACCGAAGAAAGCCCTGGTGAAACGGTTATTTACCAAGGCAGAACCTTTAAAACGTACCGTGGCATGGGTAGTCTAGGTGCTATGAATAAAGGTGCGGCGGATAGATATTTCCAAGGTGCTGTGGCTAAAGACAAATTTGTACCCGAGGGTGTAGAAGGCAGAGTGCCGTTTGCAGGCCCTCTTAGTAGCATTGTGTATCAACTTATGGGTGGATTGCGTAGCGGTATGGGGTACGTAGGGCAAACAGACATTGAAAGCTTACGTACGCAAGCACATTTTGTAAAAATCTCTCACGCATCGCTTATCGAAAGCCATCCTCATGATGTGGATATTACCAAAGAAAGCCCCAACTATTCTAAAAAGTAAACATGGGGTCAAAAATTAATTGCGATTGATGTAACAATTTTGTAGAGGTCGCACTCCTGTGCGTCCCACACAATATTTAAAAATCATCATAGAAATGACAGCATCGCTAAATATTTATACAGCGGGTGCCATAACTATTTTAATTTTTGCACATTTAATTATACTATCGTTGTGTATGGCGTTTTAATACACATGCAGAATTTGTAGGGGCGGGCGGTAATTCGTCCGCACTTATTATGTAAAAAGGAAGTCAATTTCATATGAATATATCCGTATTGGGTTGCGGGCGGTGGGGTTCGTTTTTGGCATGGTATGTGCAAAAGCAAGGGCATAACGTGGTTTGCTATGGCCCTGGCGATGCTACCTATCAAGAATTATCTAAAACCCGTAAAAATGAATATGTAACTTATCCTGATTCTATTGTTCTTACAGACAATTTACAAAAGGCGGTAGACCACGGCGATATTATCATCGTAGCAATACAAGCGCAAGGCTTGCGCTCCTTTTTGCAAAAGGTAGTAACGCACCCCGTGCAAGGCAAAAAATTTGTGCTATGCATGAAAGGTATCGAAGAAGAAACAGGCAAACGCTTAAGCGAGGTTGCACTGGATTGTGGCATTGCCAAAGATAGCGTTGCCGTGTGGGTAGGCCCTGGGCATATTCAAGACTTTGTGCGTGGTGTACCCAATGCAATGGTTATAGATTCGTATTGTAGCGAGTTAACCAAAACGCTTGCCGATACACTAAGTTCTAACCTTATAAGGTTTTATTACGGTTCGGATATTATCGGTACCGAGATTGGTGCCGCAACCAAGAATATTTTAGGCTTATTAAGTGGTATGCTAGACGGCTTAGGTTTGGGTGCATTAAAAGGTGCATTGATGGCACGAGGCGCAAGAGAAGTTGCTAGGCTTATTAAAGTGATGGGCGGGCACGAGTTGTCGGCGTATGGCTTATGCCACTTAGGCGACTATGAAGCAACGCTTTTTTCGAAGCATTCGCATAACCGTTTATGGGGTGAGCGTTACGTGCAAAACAAACCGTTTGAAAAATTGGCAGAGGGCGTTGCTACTGCAAGGGCTGTGCAAAAATTGGCAGACAAACACGGTGTAGATATGCCTTTAACCCGCACCGTAGATTGCGCCATTCGAGGACGCATGACACCCGAAGAAATTTTAGCTATGCTGTACAAACGCTCAGCAAAAACAGAGTTTGAAGATTAGTTTAATTTAAATAGCAACAATCTAATAATTGCAAATTGCTTACTTTCTATGCTCTATTCCCAATTTTTTGGGTATATTTTAAGTGGATACATATTTGGTTTGGTGGTGTTGATTTATGATGATACCACTGCCAAAATACCCACCTCTGTACTAAATATAGCTTGTAAAATTACTACAAAATAAGGGGTAGGGGCAGTGGATCCCTATTTTATTAGAAAAAACAAAAGAGAAATATTTTTCTTATTATTTACTCTAGATATTTTCTTGACTTAATGGCATTATGTGTACATACTAACAATATTATGAAACAAACTAACACGATAGAAAAAGTTGAAAATATGTCCTTATTTTCTACAGCCAACAAAAAGGTAATATGGATTACCGTAGCAGCAATTGCAGCCTTTTTAATTGTACTGATGATTATTGGTACGTTTTTAGATTATGAAATTGCGCACTGGGTGGGCGTAGAACGTTTTTCATTCTTCTATATCACATTTGGCATGACCATGGAAGCATTGGGTTTTTTACCTGCGATTTTGGTAGATGCATCGCTTTTGGCGGTATTATTTTTGTACGTTAAACGTAAGCGTTTTAAAGTGTTAACACGTGCAGGTTGCATTGCCTTTTTGGCAGGTGGTGTGTACTGCGCTATTTTTTGGACGCTTGCTAACCATGACATTAGGATTCATGCTTCTTCTAGTATTCATCATGGGGTAGCAGGTACGCTTTCTATGTTAGCAGGTGCAGCACTTTCTTTTCCGTTTATCGCATTATTTAAAAAATTGCCTAGGGTAACTTTGCGCCGCCTTATCTATATTTTACTTATTGGTGCAGTAATGGCAATCTTAGCAAATTCTATATCGGGTTTAATGCAGGCTACGTGGGGACGTTACCGCTTTTATGCAATTGTACGCTATGATATTCCTTTCTTTAGTAGATGGTACAATCCTATGGGTCGTGGCGGTACGGCAGAAGGTTTTGGTTCTACCAGCTTTCCTTCATTACATGCCACCAGTGTAACCAGCATGATTATGGTTATGTTGGTAGCGTGGAC
>JGI990J12352_1000330_pt1 | contig 10881 bp, 7 predicted proteins | sample Intmic4MA4BA4MSA_FD_12352 | JGI IMG/M metagenome (IMG submission 12352) | reverse complement strand
GGGCTTTCCCCGTGGGCTAAGTCAGTTGTTTTACATCGCATTATAGGAGCGATGGCTTCCTTTGGAAGCACATATAAAGCGCAAGAACGTGCGCACTGATTGGAGAAGATATAATGAGGAGCATTGATATGGCTAATATAGTTCATTTGGTAAGCCTTGAAATGAAAAATTTTAAAAATGTTAAAGACGGAAAATTTAATTTTCCAAAAATCTCTAATTATGAAAAAAATAACGTCCTCGGTATTTATGGTCAAAATGCATCAGGGAAAACAGCTGCTATAAAAGCTATAACATTACTTCGATCAATTATAGCACTAAAAAATTTGCCCGACAAAGTCAATGATGTAGTAACTTTGGGAGCTGATTTTAGCAAACTCAAAATCGAACTTCTTTTGAAATTAGATACTAAAATATACAATGCAAACTATGAAGTAAAGATCTCACTTGGAATTTCTGGCTTATTCATTTCAAAAGAACATGTGACCTATAAACGTAACCTAGCATTAGAGAAAGAAGCTGGCTTTGAATCAGACATATTAAGAGTCCCAACATTATCGCTAAACTGCGACCTAGAAAACGAAAACGAGCTATTTAACTACAAATCATCTACCGTAAAATCTGCTAACTTTGATATCTCATCCCTAACAGAAAAAAATGCAAGCACGATTACAAATTCGTGCTGAAAACTCACTTAAAAAGAGAAAAAGTTTCCTCTTTTTAAGTGAACTTTCTGAAGCTATGCCCGAGGAAATGCTTGAAATTTTAAATGCAATTAGATGGAAATTTTTAGGTAATACATTTATTGTTTCTGCTGAAGATATGGCTCATGTCTATAGAAATTTGTTCTTACCTATCAATTTTTACCTAGAAAACCCAGATAATACACATACTACACGTGGGAGTCTAGGATTTAACATGGGCAACATAAGTCCAGATGACACTAAAGATTTCATGCTATTACGCAGTAAGGAATTTGAATTAGCAGGAAAACTGTTCAAACAAATTAACGAAATAATACCGACATTGATTCCCGGTTTAAAACTAGAACTTGAAGAACAAGGTCGTCAGACATTAGAAAGCGGAGAAATTGGAATTAGAACTGGATTAATCTCTTTGCGTGAAGGCCGTAGGCTCCCCTTTTCATATGAGTCAGAAGGCGTGAAAAAACTAGCTTCAATGATTAGTCTTTTTTCTGCCATGTATAATAATCCAAATATGCTTGTTGTTATTGATGAATTAGATGCAGGTATTTATGAATATTTATTAGGTGAAATTCTTGAAGTTTTAAACAATGGCGGGAAAGGTCAGTTGCTATTTACATCTCACAACTTGCGTTTATTAGAAGTATTAAAAAGAGAAAATTTGATATTTTCTACAACAAATGAAGAAAATCGCTATACTAACTTTAAAGACATAAAAAAGTCGAACAACCTAAGAACGATGTATTTGAGAGAAATTGTATTCGGCGGTGGAAAAGAAAAAATCTACGAAGAAACAGACTCATTTTTCATGCGAAAAGCCTTCGAAGCTGCAGGGAGGATACATCATGAGTAAATCTCTCGTTATCGTCATTGTTGAAGGAATAAGCGAAGAAAATGCCCTATACCCAAACCTCAAAAAAATGGGCAAAAAATTAAATATTCATTTCGATATTAGGGGCACAGATGTTTTCACCGCAAAAGAAAACAAGAGAAAATCATCTAAAGCAATTGCTGGAGAAATTATCAAAGAAATCACGAGCAAACCAGAATTCAATAAAAAAGACATAAAACTGGTCGTCCAACTCACCGATACAGATGGCACTTACATTTCCGACAATAAAATTATTGCTGATGACAACTCCCAGTCAGAAAAAACGACCTACACACTCGAAAACATAAAAACAAACAGCTCAAATCAAACTGATGAAATTAAAAACAGAAATAATAAAAAAAGGCGACATCTCGACACGCTATCTAAAACTGAAAGAATCGCCGAAACAATCAATTACAAAATCCTCTATTTTTCACGAAACCTAGACCATGTCATTTCTGACAAACCAGATACGCCAAATTCGGATAAATCAAAAGAGGCAGATAACTTTTCAAATAGCTTTTCCACACCTCATGACTTCGAAAAATTCTTTAAAGAATCCGACTTTACTGTAAACGGAACATATGACGAAACATGGAATTTCATTAAAAATGATATAAACTCCCTAAAAAAATTCAGCAATTTCCACCTCATTTTCGACCTGCTAAAAGAAATAGTATAAATTCAAACCCATTCAAATGGCGCCTCGTCCCCTCGGTGTCTAATCAACAAAACCGCCACAGACTCCGTGGCGGTTTTAATACATATACTTATTTAATCTCAGATACCCAACACGTATAATTTGCGATTAAAGCCTCTTGATAAGCTGGATTTTTATGTTGAAGGATTAACTTTTTAATAACGTTTAGCTCTTCTGATGTACAGTTATCCAATTTTTTGAGACGACTTTCATTTAGGGTTTTATCAGATTTTGAGATTTGGTAGGCGTTTGCATCATATCCCAAAAGTTTTAGACGAGTATATCGTCTTTTTAATTTGTCTGCAATCACAAGACCTTCAGGGTCAAAGTCGCCTGCGTAGTACATGGAAACATTTGACTGTTGCAATAAATCCAGCAAGGCATAACTGGCTGAATTTATTTCACCCGTTGTGCAAATCAAAGCGACTTTTGTCAATTTTTTTAGTTTGACATACTCATTGAGGGCATGGAAAACTGCTGGATTTTCCACAATGAGTGCAAACTTGACACTAACAATTTCTTTAAGTTGCAAAATGTTGCCAATGTTCAAGTTAAGAGGCTCATATTGGCTTGAGAAATAGGCAAGCCCTAAATGGTCTTCATCAGCATTTGTTTTAGCAAACAATCGTGATGTAATACAGTAGTTTAGGGCGTCCTCTTTTAGCAAGCCAACGTGGGCAAGCGCTTTGTTTCGTAGCGTGGCAGTTGTTGGTTTTTCATTTGCACTTAAAAAGTAGGTGCTGGCATCATTCAGAATGGTCGCTGGAAACCCTTTGTCAAAAAAATGCGGATCTTTAGCGATTTCTGTGGCAAAAACTGCGAGACTAACACTTCCACCATCCCACAATGGCAATTGATTGATGGCGTCCAGGCAGTTGATAATGACCGCTTTGTCGTCTAAAAATTGCTGGATACACTTTGTGAATAGGATGGGATTTTTTTCTCGTACGTTTTGCAACCACTGGCTAGCATAGCAGTCCTTATATAAAAGCTCAAGTTCATCTATTGCGCCAGTGGTTGTCTCTCTCTTTCGCTCCCGCTTCTCCTGATTTGTCACGATAGGCTCACCAAAATAAAGGGTCAACACTTCTATAAAGTCAATATCAGCGTAGCGCGTTGGAGAAAGTGATTTCTTGAACTGGTTGTATGTTATTTTGATTTCATCCGTATCAAAAAAGGTTTTACCTGTTAGGTTCTCGATTGCTTCGCGCTCTGCTTTGGATGGCGCTTCTATTTTGATAGTACCGCCTAGTTGCCCAAGTCGCTTATAGTTATCTCGAATATTGGTCATAAAACGCTGCAATGTTTGACTTTTTAGGTAGGTTGCAAATTCCTGTTCCATATTGTGACTCCTTATCCACAGGTGCTGGTCGAGGTACCAGCACCTGTGATAGATGACACGGCATTTATGCCGTGCCTTTTGAAAGGGTTTACTCGATGTAAGTTCGGGTGTGTCCATTCCAATGGTAGCGTAGGGAGGTCACGAAGGTGGCGTTGTCTGGGCGGTGGAGTTCGTAGATGGCGAGGTCTTGGACGGAAGGGTAGTCACCCCATAGGATTTGGGAGTTCATGATGTAATCGAAGCCGAAGTTTTCAATGAGACCGAACATGGCGTCGATATTTTTCTCGTCAACTCCTGCGAAGGCTTCGTCTAGTGCGATAATAGTTGGGGAATCTGGTTTAGCGCTCGCGAATTTTGCTGCAACTGCGGAGAATAGAGGCACGTACATTGACATGGCTTTTTCACCACCACTTAGTGTGGAGAAGGCGTTGTTTGTTAGCTCTTTTCTTGGTTCGTTTGTTTTTTGGTAATAGATGGTGAAGGTGAACCATTTGCGGTAGTCCATAACGTCGCGCATGATTTGATGGAAGCTTGCTGTGACGCCTTCGTTTCTGTCTGTGTCTCGTGCGAATTCTATTTTAGTTCGGAAATGTGTGGAAACTTTGCGTTTGTCGGCATCAGTTAGGAGGTGTTCGTCTCGCATGAGTAGATTTACGAGTTCTTTGGTTCCGAGTTCTCCTTCTAAAGAGGCGGTATGGTGCTTCCATGAGAGGTGCAGTTTGAGTCCGCTACTTCTACTAGTGTTCATGGAGGAGATGTAATTATTCATGGTGTTGACCCACTCGGTACTGTTTTTGATACGGTCACGAATTCGCTTACTGACTGTGCTGATGAGGATTTCTTCGAATATTTTTCTATCTTCATCACGTAGTATTTGTGCGAGGGTTTCTTTATCATCGCTGAGTCTTTCTAGTAGTTTGGGGAATCCGATTTGGCGCCCGTCTAGTTTTGCGTTAATAAGGTTACGGCTTGCAACGTTATGAATGGTTTCGTGAGCTGGGGCATCAAATGGCGACATTGTGAGTCCATATGCTTGTAAAGAACCCTTTCTGACATGGAATTTGTCAAATAAATCTCGGTTTAGTTTTTCTAGTGTATCTTGGATTGGATTGTTGCTTTGTAATTTACTAAGCGTTTGAATGGTCCAATTTTCTCCAACCTCAACTAAGCCAAGGTCAATTTCATTTTTGATAACATCCCAGTAATATTTCTTGCGTTCTTCATGTGCTGCTAGATGATTGACGCCTTCGGTAATGGCTATTTTAAGGTGGGAAACCTTTGTTTCGTTTGCTCCTCTTTCGCGTTCAAGACTTCCAATTTCAGTTGGTATTTGTCTCATTCGGGTACTAATTTCGTCTAGGCGTTTTCTAACATCGTCGATTCCTAGTTCTTCAATTTTTGACTGTTTCATGGCAAGTATTTCTTCGTTGCGTGAAATGGTTGTTTCTAAGTCCCCTAACTCTAGGCGAAGTTCGTCAATTTCAGTTGTTAATTCATCAATGCGAGCCGTTACCATGTCAAACAAGCTATGGATACGGACATAATCATTATGGTAGTCGATAAACTGATTTAGGTCTTGCTTGTAGGTGCGGATATGTTCTTCTAAGTCTATGAAGGTTGGTTTTAATGCCTCAATTCCAAGTTTATCAGCTGCCTGCTTAATTTTTGTGTGAATCGGCGCCATATCTGTTCTAATTGTATTTATCATTGCTGATATTTGCTCTATTTTCGATTGATAATCTTTTATTTCTGTTTCAATATTGGTCACGATTTGAAGACAATTTGCGAGTTCGCTTTCAGCTGGAAAGGCTGATAATTCTGAATCTATCGTTTGTAAGTCTGATTCTAGCGTTTTGACCTTTGTTTCGGACTCAGCGAATTGCCCTTTTAGCTCATTTAGTTCATTTTGAAGTTGTTCAATCATTTTTTGGCGGTGATTTTCGCGTGCTTTTGCGCCTACGTATTTTGCGGCGGTGGTGCCAGATAAAGTGCCTTCCAATATGCTCATGCGGAAGGCGTCTGAGTTGTAGGCGAAGTCGTTGTCAATTTTGGCACCTAGGTTTTTGAAAATGTCGACGATGGTTGTGGCCCCAGTAAGTGTTAAAATGTCGAGTTCTTCGACTGGTTGCGAGATGAAAATATAGTTATCTGCTTGGCTCGGCTGACTTTTGAGCACAATAGGTCGATATTTTTCGTGTACCAACAGTGCGTTTAAAAGACCTGAGCGCAACAGCATTTCTTCGATTTTGTTGACGTCAGGTTCAGGTAAGGCGTCATCAAATTCTAAGATGTCGTATACAGGGGTGTAACGGATACTTAATCCATCTAGGTATTTTCTATTAGCGGCGCTATCTTCAGATAATTCTGGCTTGATAGCTTGGCGATTTTGCCAGTCTACCAACGTTTTCTCAACTTCAAATTGCGCCTTTTTTATGGCATCCAGCGCTATTTTTTCGTGCGAGAGTTTGTCGCTAATGGTATCTCGAAGGTTGTTTCTAATATCTGTAACAAACGATAAAAGTGGCTGATAATTTCTACAGCTTTCGTAAGCAAATAGTTGCCCGATAACAAACCGTAGTCCCGCTTCATCCAAATTCACCAAGGTATTGTTATCGCTCCACTTGGCAATACGCTCTTTGTAATCCTCGATGCAATCCCGGTAGGCGCTCTCAGCTTTAGTCAACTGAGATTGACCAAGGCTGAGTAAGTCCTTAACCTGCTCACGCTCATTTTCCTTTTCTTTAATCTGCTCCTCGTAAAAGTCAAGTCGATGAAATAAATCGCGCGCATTGGAAACGTCTGACAAATCACCATCCAGCTGGTTGATGACATGTACATAATTATACGACTCATGCAAATTTTCATAGACGGCATTTTTCAAACTAGGATGTTCCCTAAATGCCCACTCTGAAAAAATAGCATCCAATTCCTGCATCACTTGGTTCATTTTCATTTGCAGATTAGCCAATTCATCTTCGTGCTTCTTGGCCTCATTTTTCTTCCCGATAAATTGATTATCTTTTTCCCCTTCGGCATTCTTCTTAATCACAAACCTCTTTTTCATCGTCTCAAGGTCTAAAGACAATTGCGAAATTTCCTGCTGGAGCCGAAGTAAATCAGAACTCGCGAGCGTCGCCTCTTCCTCTTTTAAAACAGCCTCTTCCTGATGCAATTGCACTACACCAGCCGAAACTTCTTCCTGCCTTTTAACAAGATTGTCCTCCTCCGACTTATCCTGCGCAAGTTTCGATTCACTATATTTCACATCGCTGGCCGCACTCTGATAGCTGACCAATTTATCATAAAGCACCGCATAATTATACTTCTGATACGTCCTCATAATGTCCCCAGCCGCCTCAATACTCCCCTGCAAACTTTCCATTTGAGCCTTCAAATCGTCCATATTGGCAATGGAATCACTCATATCGCGCAAATCATCCTCACTCAAAGGTTGCAACGACTCGCTCAAAACCTCATTTAACAACGATGGCTTAAACGAATTACTTAATTTTGGAGCCCGAAGGCGCAGCAGCAAATCAATCGTTTCTTTATAATCAGAAACGTTTTCGAATCCGAAAAGTACTTGATTAACACGTTCCATATATTGCCGCTGCGTTGAAATGAATTGTTTATCAGAAATACGAAATTTTAGCTCATTTTTGGTCAATGTCTTACCAGATTCCACCAAATGCAAATCAATATTGACACGTTGGTTGTTTTCAATAACAAAATACCACGTATCAAGAGCCGTATTTTTCTTGGCGCGAATTCCCATACCAATCGTCGTGTACAATTCGCTATCTTTTTTCTTAAATTCTAAATATAAATAGCCGATACGTTCATCGCGCTGACCACTTTCATCGAGAAGATAATTTTCCATTTTACGTGCACGTGTTCCAAATGGGTCTAATCGCTCGCTACTTTTATTCCCGTCTAAAAGTAACGGAATCAAACTTTGCATGGTAACTGATTTTCCACTTCCATTACTTCCACGCAAAAGCATGTTCCCATTAGAAAAATAGAATTCTTCGTCCGTGTAGTACCAAAAATCAATGAGTCCCATTCGATTCATATGCCACGTGTTTTCACTTCTGCTCATGTGCGTCACCTTCTGTGTCCTTATAGTAAGCCGTTAATTTTCCAACAATCGGATAAATAATGATATTGTCTTCGTTTCGTTTAATAAAACCATTGTGAATCATTCTGGCTATTACTTCCTGTGTTAGAATCAGGTCACTCTTAGCTTGTTGAGTCTTAGGTAAAAATAGCCTAATACTTTTAATCCCGTGCAACAGGTGAAATTCAAATTCTTCGACTGAAACAATGGTTTGCTCACCAACAAGTGTTGGTGGGGTCTTAATCATTTTTCGTAAATGTGTAAATAAAAACAAAACCAAATCATCAGCTGCATTTCCTCTTGGAAAGGTTCTTCCCAATGATTTCATGTCATCTAATACCAAATAGGCACTCGATCGATGAACATGTAAATCACATGCCAAAAATTTTTGAAAATCTTGCTCGATTTGAGAACGTTGATTCCGGATATAAGCAAAATCTTCATTTTGTTCATCATCTCGGTAAACACCTGGAGAAAGTAGCAATCTTCGATAAATCCTTTGACGCCTTACAATTCCTCTATCCTCGTCGAGATTACCCCACGTCGTTGAATCAAAATCAGCAGGTGAGTCAAATCCCATAATATCTATCCCAAAATAGCGCAGGAAATATTTAGAAATACCCGTGTTTTCGTACAAAACTTCAGCTTCTTCATCTCTAGCAAAACCATTTTCATCGCCATCATTTTGCTTAATCAAGCCAACATCAAGCACATATTTAATCACACGTACCAATTGCTTTCGTGTTGGAAAGTCTGTCCATTTAAGCTCATCTGACGTAAATTGAAGAGACAAAAATTCTGTAATTTCAGACAAAACAAATTGTTGCTCTATTTCCTTATCCTCTAAAAAGATGAGCAAATAGCACAACATTTGGTATTCCCTGATAGTTGTGAAATCTTCAATCCCCATCCAAGCTTCCGCAAGTCCCGGAATTTTTTCGAGCTTAATGAAATTAGGTTGCAAAACAATTGTATAGCCCAATTTTTCCTCAATGAATTTCTTACATTCCTTGAGTCCATCCTTGACCATTAAAAATCGCTCAACGTTTTTTGACTTAATAACAAAACGCTCATTCAATAAAATTTGCAGTGCTGTCATTTGAATCATCCTTGTCCTAAAAGATAATCTTTATCCACAGTAGCCATGGAATCTATGGCTACTGTGTTAGCAGACGCGAAGCGCCATTTGAAGTTTTCAATCGTCGAATACAATCGCCATGCTAGGCATTGTGAAATTGCCATCCTCGCACTTTAGCTGACAAGTTGCGCCCGCCAGCGGCATCTCGATTCGGTAGCTTTTGCCAAAATCCGTCTTGGCCCGTTTGTCGCTCTGCGCGGAGGCCTTGCTCACCCAAGATAGCAGGATCTGCCTGGTGTAACCGTCAATCACTGGCAACGCAGCAAAATCAATCCGACCGTTCACAATGTAGCTTTGGAGGATTTCCATGTCTCTTTGTCGCTTCTGTTCAATGGCCAATCGCGCTAACCTTTGCTCGGCCTCTACATCAGGCATTTTAGTCCTAATGGTCTTGTTTCTAACCATTTGTGCTCGGCTCTCAAGGCGAATCTTCGTTGGATTTTCGTCATAAACACCGCTATCAATGCTATCTGTATCGCGTGGGTTCAGATTAATGAGATGAAACGGAAACCCAGCGCCAAACACATTGGCACTAAGCTTATGTGCTTCATTAATATCTTCGCATTTGGCAAACATATTTGCAATATGTCGATATTCTTCCTTTCGATTAACATTTCGATGACGCAAACTACCAAATTGCTGGGCATAACGCGTAATTTTCTTAATAATATCGTTGGTAATATCATACATCCGGTCTAACTCATTCACATCATCTTTTCCGTTGAACCAGTTATTCAAATTCACCCAACGACGCTTCGTAATCTTCTGCAATTCATCCACATTTGTCGGCTTATCAAGTCGTGGCGTCTTAAGCTCCGATTCAACAATTTTCTCAACCAACGCCGTAACATTTTCTTCACAATTATGCATTTCCAAATGCCTAGCAATCAACCCACCATACTCATGCAAACGCTTAACAAAAGTATGCAAATATTCAATCAACTGCTCTTTGAAAAACAAAAACTGCTCAGATTTCATCATCTCCTCAGCCTTATGCGAATTAAGCGTCCTCACATAATCCTGATAATTCTGATTCAAACGCACAAAATCATTATCAACATGACGCCACCAGCTATTAACCTCATGCTCCGAGCGCGTCAAAATCTCTGGAAAACGCGACAACTCAAGATGCATTCGCTCAAGCAAAGTCGGCTCAAGTGATGCCCCCTCAATCTCCAAGTTCTCCAACTTTAAAATCATCCGCTCAATTTCAACCGTGTACTCACTTAACTGATACCGATAACGTTTATTCCGATACTGCTCAATCGTCCTAACCTTCGCCGTATCCTGCATCGCCGTCAAATTACCCCACTCCCGAAGCGCATCCAAATCCCCCTGACAGCGCTCAATCGTATAATCCAGAAAACGTCCCGTCGCCTGCATCATCGCAAACACATCTTCCTTATATAACCAATACTTAATACCCTCATATTCCTCAAAAAAATACCGCACAATCACCCGATAACGCTCCACGTTCTCAGCCGCCAAATACCGCACCTCATGAATTGGCTTTATCAACTTTCCATAAATCTCCATAAACACCTCCACCGACCCGAAAATCATTGCCTTAAGTATAGCATAAAAAGACAAAAAATTAAAATGGCGGACGGCGAAGCAACGCAATCACCGCCCGTCTAGGGGAAATCTATTGTAAGAATAACGAATTATAGCAAGGGATTTTCTCTGAAATAGTAAGACTCATCACTGTTGTAATAAAAATAGAGCCCTATCAACCCTCTGTTTTAGCAATGTGAAGTGTGGTATACTAGACATAGATGAATTTTTAATTTGTGAGGTGAAATCTATGCTTAAGATTCCGTATGGTGTGAGTAATTTTGAGCGGATTAGGACGCAGGGATATTTGTATGTGGATAAGACGCGTTTTATTCATGAGGTGGAGAAGACTGATTTTTTGCTTCATTTGCGTCCGAGGCGATTTGGGAAGAGTTTGTTTTTGAGTATGATGGATTGTTATTATGACGTTGCGATGGCGGAGCGGTTTGATGAGCTTT
>JGI990J12352_1000329_pt1 | contig 10935 bp, 11 predicted proteins | sample Intmic4MA4BA4MSA_FD_12352 | JGI IMG/M metagenome (IMG submission 12352) | reverse complement strand
TAACAATACAAATAAGGCGGTTACGGGGCGTGCAGAGCTACTGCGCTACACCCAAAACCCTGAAGAGACCGTGGCATTGGCGGCTAAAATGTGCTACAGCGACGATTCGCTACAAGACCTAGTGCACAGTGCGGGTGTACAAGAGCCTGCAAAGCTAGTAAGCATGCTAAAAAAAATGGGGCATTTATCCACGTTTGAGCACGCCAGTTTTACGTTTAGTATTACAGGTGTTTCTCGTGCGTTGCTTGCCCAAATCACCCGTCATCGTGTGGCAAGTTTTTCGGTGCGTTCGCAGCGGTATGTATCAGAAACTCAGTTTAGATATATCGTGCCGCCCTCTATTGCCGCTTTAGGTAGTGCGGCGGTGGACAAGTTTAAAGCGCAAATGGATACGATGGCGTCGTGGTATGCCCAGTGGCAAGAGTTACTAGGTGGTAAATCGGAAAGTGCCAACGAGGACGCTAGGTTTGTATTGCCCAACGCATGTGAGACCAACATGTTGGTTACCATGAACGCAAGAGAATTGATTCATTTTTTTGGCTTGCGCTGCTGTTACCGTGCGCAGTGGGAGATACGAGAAATCGCTTGGCAAATGTTAAAAGCGGTATCAAGCGTTGCACCTAGTTTGTTTAACGGCGCAGGCCCGTCTTGTTTAGCCAAAGGGGCATGTGCCGAAGGCCCTAAATGCTGTGGCAAACAAAAGGAAGTTAAAGATTACGCTAAAACATGGTTGCAATAAGCGAAACATTTATAAAAGATACCCACGGTAATAATTTTGTACGGGTCGCAGGGGACTGCGACCCCTACATGTAAGTTAAAATCCTGTAGAAAACCTATTGAAAATTTACAATGATTTTTTAACCCACATGCTTTTTGAAAATTTACAACGATTTTTTTACCTACCTGTAGGGGTCGCACTCCTGTGCGACCCGCACCAAACTATCACCGCTTGGATGTTTCTTAATATTATTTTGTAATTAAATACAACTCCACACAGTTTAAACAATGCGCACGTTGTAAGAGTGATATTGATTAAACCGTTAAACTTGCAAAAAAGTATGCTAAGATACGTCATGCTAAAGTAGCAACAATTTTAAAAAACATAAAAAATTCGTATAGAAGGACATTAAAAAATGAAAATAGAAGGTAGAAATGCGGTATCCGAAGCGATTAATTCGGGCACTACCATAGACCGTCTTATTGTAGAAAGAGGACTAAAAGACGTAGGCGCAAACAAAATTATTGATTCGGCAAATTCACGAGGCATCAAAATCTTTTTTCGTGATAAAATTACATTAGATAGAGAAAGTGTATCTAAACGTCACCAAGGCTTTATTGCAGAAGTTACCGATTTTAAATACGATACGCTAGAAGATATTTTGGCACACGCCGAATCCAAAGGGGAGTCGCCTTTTATTATTTTATTAGACGGCGTAGAAGACCCTCATAATTTGGGTAGCGTATTACGTGTGGCCGAATGCGCAGGTGTGCATGGAGTGGTGATTCCTCGTCATCGTGCCGTTAGCGTTAACGAAACGGTTATAAAAGTAAGCAGTGGCGCAAGTGCGCATATGAAAGTAGCTAAGGTTACCAACATCAACGATGCAATTGACGCTTTAAAAGCCAAAGGTGTTTGGGTATACGCCGCAGACATGAGCGGCAAAGACCTATTTAAAACCAATCTAACAGGTGCAGCGGCATTTGTAATTGGTGGCGAAGGTAAGGGTATTAAAAAACTCACTCGTGAAAAATGCGATGCGGTAGTATCTATCCCGATGTTTGGTAAAGTAAATTCGTTAAACGCTTCTGTTGCCACAGGGGTAGTAATATACGAATACTTACGCCAAAAACTTAACTAACTAACTAATCAATTAATCAATCCAAAAACTTATATATAAAAAGGAAACTAAAAAATTATGTCTAACAGAAAACCAATTATTGCAGGAAACTGGAAAATGAACAATACTCAAGCGCAAGCAGAAACGCTTATTAAAGAATTGATTCCGCTTGTAAAAGATGCCCAAGCTGAGGTAGTGGTGTGCGCCCCTTATACTGCACTAGAAAAAGCAGTAGCTTTAACCAAAGGTAGCAACATTGCTGTAGGTGCGCAAAACATTGCGTGGGCAGATAGCGGCGCATTCACAGGCGAAATTTCTGCCGAAATGTTAGCGGAAATTGGTGTTAAGTATGCAATTATTGGACATTCTGAGCGTCGTATGATGTTTGGCGAAACAGACGCTACGGTTAACGCTCGTGCCAAACAAGCTATTGCCAAAGGTATTACAGCGGTAATTTGTGTGGGCGAAACGTTAGAAGAGCGTGAAACCAATATTACTGAAAGTGTTTTAAAAATTCAAATTACAGGTGCGTTTGCTGCTATTGATGCAAAAGACCTTAACAATGTAGTTATTGCTTACGAACCCGTTTGGGCTATTGGTACAGGCAAAACGGCAACTTCAGCACAAGCGCAAGAAACCATCAAGTACGTGCGTAGCGTGATGGAATCATTGTACGGCAAAGCGGCGGCAGACGTGCGTATCCAATACGGCGGCTCTATGAATGCCTCTAACGTAGACGAACTTATGGCGCAACCTGATATAGACGGTGGTTTAATTGGCGGTGCGTCACTTAAAGCAGCAGATTTTGCAAAGGTTGTTAATTATAAGTAAATAACAAATTAGGGCAGTGCTAAATATTAATGTTGGTAAGCGCATCTGTGCTAGCAATCGTCATTAATATTTAAACTCACCCAATTTTGTGGGTGTTGCACCAAAAGTGCGGACTCCTATGGGTGGGTTAAAAATATAATTGCGATTGATGTAACAATCTTGTAGGGGTCGCACTCGGGGTGCGACCCGCAGACCCGCACGATATTTAAAAATCATTATCAAAATGACAACACTGCCTAAAAGATACAAGCCGTATAAGTAATACATTATATGTAGCAAATCAATATAATAAGGATATGAATAATATGAAGACAACCCATGCAATTGTGATTATGGACGGCTACGGCCACTCTACCCGCACGGACGGCAATGCGATTTTAGCGCAAGGCTCGCCCCATATTGCAGCATTATCAAAAAAATACCCCAGCACTTTAATTTCTGCAAGCGGAAGGGCAGTAGGTTTACCAGAAGGGCAAATGGGCAATTCTGAAGTTGGGCATCTAAATTTAGGTGCAGGGCGCATTGTGTACCAAGATATTACCCGCATCGATAAATCGATTGAAGACGGTGATTTTTTTAGCAACAAAACTTTTTTAGCGGCTATAGATAACGTAAAAAAACGTAACTCTAGTATGCACTTAGTGGGTTTATGCAGTGACGGCGGTGTACATAGCCATTTAAATCACTTGTACGCTCTTTTAACATTATGTAAAAAAGAGGGTTTAAAGGACGTATATATCCATTGTATTACAGATGGTCGTGATGTACCGCCCGATTCTGCTAGATTGTATGTAGAAAAAGTTTCAAACAAATGCAAGGAAATCGGCATAGGTAAAATTGCAACGGTGGTAGGCAGATACTTCTACATGGATAGAGATAATCGTTGGGACCGTGTAGAAAAAGGATACCGTGCGGTATTTGAGGGTGTGGGTATTGCCCAAAAATGTGCAGATATGGGTATTGCTGCAAGCTACAACAATAAAATTTTAGACGAATTTATAGACCCTATTGTGGTGGACGATTACAAAGGTGTTTCTAAAAATGACTCTATGATTTTTTATAATTTTCGCTCTGACCGTGCAAGAGAAATCTCAAAAGCGATTATCGAAAAAGATTTTAAAGAATTTAAGCGTCCACAAGGTTTTAAGCCTATTTTTTACGTAGGTCTTACCCAATATGATGAGTCTTTTGAGGGTATTCATACCGCATTTGGTGCTAAAGAAATTCTTAACACTTTAGGCGAGCATCTCTCTAAAAACGGATTAACGCAAGCAAGAGTAGCAGAAACCGAAAAGTATGCACATGTTACGTTTTTCTTTAACGGCGGTGTAGAAGAGCCTTCTAAAGGCGAGCAACGTGTGCTTGTGCCTAGCCCTAAAGTGGCCACGTATGATTTAAAACCTGAGATGAGTGTGCATGAGGTAGCCCAAAAAGCAGTAGAGCTTGTAGGTAAAGTAGATGTTTTAATTATCAATTTTGCCAACTGCGATATGGTAGGGCATACAGGAATATTTGATGCGGCGGTTGCGGCAACGCAGGCAGTAGACGATTGTGTGGCAAAAGTAGCCGAGACTATTTTGGCTAACGGCGGCAATATGATTGTAACGGCAGACCACGGAAACGCCGAGCAAATGCACGACGAAAAAGGCGCAGCATTTACGGCGCATACTACCAACGTTGTACCCCTTATCCTTGTGGGTGAGCAGTTTGAGGGTATGAATGCGACGGCAATACGTACAGACGGTTGTTTGGCAGACGTTGCGCCTACGCTTCTAAAAATTCTTAAATTAGAAAAACCGCCAGAGATGGACGGAAACTCTTTGTATTAAGAAAAAGACAAATTCGGGCAAATATTAGCCTGGCACGTCGGGCATAGCTGGCGCAGGAATCATGTTGCTTAACCAATTGGGTAGCGTGTCGGGTAAAAACACAAATATCACGGCAACGATAAGCAGTACTAAGATAACAATGGTTAAAATAAGGCTATTGTTTAGCGCAAACTCTAAACTTTTTAAACCTACGGTAAATATGATGGCTACAAACATAAAGTAGGTTAAAAATGCTGTGGTATCTGTGGGTAGAAAATTAAATTGCCCATTGATAAGCATAAAAATCATCAATAGCAGGGTGAGAAACGCTAAAATTTCTCCGACAAAGTCAACAACTTTTTCTAATCCCTTGCGAGTCTTTTTAAAAAACATAAAATTATACTCCTAATATCAGGATACTTGTAAAGTAGTTTAATGTACCCTTGATTATTTTTAAGTATAGCATACCTTATCTAAGAAACACAAAAAAATAACATTATAATTTGATTAAAAAAAAAAGGAAAAAACAACTCATGTCTAACACAATTACAGGCTCTATTTGCCTTACCAACGGCAAAAAAATGAATTTTGAACTTTACTCGGATGTTGCTCCTCTTTCGGTTGCCAACTTTGTAAAATTGGCAAAAGAAAACTTTTACAATGGACTTTGCTTCCATCGTGTCATTCCCGGTTTTATGGTTCAAGGCGGCGGCATGGTAGCTAGTGGCAAACGCTTGCAAGAAAAACGTGCCAAAGATACTATTAAAGGTGAGTTTATTTCTAATGGTGTCCAAAATACACTAAAGCACACACCGGGTGTTTTAAGTATGGCACGTACACAAGTAAAAGACAGTGCAACCAGCCAATTTTTTATTTGTGTGGCAGACACTCCCTTTTTAGATGGTGAATACGCAGGGTTTGGTAAATTGGTTGGGCAAGATAGCATAGACATAGCTATAGAAATTTCTAAAGTGCCTACCACTAGGGTAGAGTATCATGATGATGTTCCTGTAACTGCTATAGAAATTCAGTCAGTAATTATTAACTAAGTTACATCTACACATGGACATATTTGCAATATCCGATTGGCATTTGTCAATCCATAATCCTAAACCTATGGACATATTTGGCGGTGCATGGGAAAACTATGTTGAGGAGTTAACAGAAAACCTTAACAGTGTTTTGCATGACGATTCTATCTTGTTAATTGCAGGCGATATTAGCTGGGCAATGCAACTAGAAACTGCCCAGCCCGATTTAGATTTTATTGCCCAATTTAAAGGCAAAAAAGTTATCTTGCGTGGCAATCATGATTATTGGTGGAAGTCTGTTAGCGGTGTACGTGCAGCAGTAGGCAAAGATACGTACGTGATTCAAAACGATAGTGTTAGATTGGGCAATGTGGTAATCGCAGGTAGTAGAGGCTGGACGCAGCCTGAGCTGGGTGATGTAGAAAACGAAAAAATTTACGCAAGAGAAGTTTTGCGTATGCGTATGAGTTTAGAGCATGCCGCCAAAAAACAGCAAGAGGGCGATAAACTTATTGTAATGACGCACTATCCTCCGTTTGTTTTGGGTAGTGGCGTGTATCAAACTCCTGTAACCGAAACCATTAAAACATTTGCGCCCGATGCCGTAGTATACGGGCATGTTCATGGCAAGTATAAACGAGATATTAAAAGCGTAGTAGAGGGTATCCCATATTATTTAACCAGTTGCGATGTTTTACAAAATGTGCCGTTAAAAATAGAATAGGCTTATGATAACGCTGTTGGTGTATAAAACGTAACAGCGTTTTTATGTTCTAGTAAATTAGAGATTGCCTTTATAATCACTTGCAAAAAGTTTATAAACCGCTTATACTATACTGGTGAAAATCGGAATTTTTACTAATGTACAAAAGGACATAGGATGTTCTTTAACTAAAAAACTTGTGCAAGAATTGCAAATGCTTGGCGCACATGTTTTTGTGTACGGTGACGCCGCTGCCGTATTAAACAGCGCAGATGGGTTTAAGCAAAAACAGATTCCTGACGTGATGGTGGTATTGGGTGGCGACGGTACCATTTTAGGTATTGCTCCGTTTTGTGCAAGCAATACGATTCCTATACTAGGCTTAAATTTGGGGCGTATCGGTTTTTTGTCAGGGCTAGAATTATGCGATATAGACAAGTTATACGATATTTTATCTAACAAAAAATACAGTTTAGAGAGCCGTGCTATGTTAGATATAACACAAAACCATGCCTCTAACAATGTAGTGACGCTTGCACTTAATGAGGCAATTGTTGCCCGTAAAAGCATTGCCCGCATAGTAGGCTTAGACATTTTTGTCAATGACGAATACGTAAATCAATACTTTTGTGACGGTTTTATTGTGGCAACCGCAACGGGTTCTACAGCGTACTCACTTTCATCAGGTGGGCCGATTGTTGCGCCTAATGCAGATGTATTAACGCTTACCCCCATTAGTCCGCATACGCTTCACGCTAGGCCTATCATAGTAGACGGCGCTGCTAGGGTAGTAATTAAGCCCAAAGTAGAAGAGTGTGTGATTGTAGCAGATGGTAAAAGCGTGGGCAATCTATGCGCAGGGCAAGAACTGCTTGTTAAAAAATCTAACCACGTTGCCCAATTTATTAAGCCCAAAGACAGCAAATTTTTTGAGCGTCTGATAAGCAAATTAAACATATGGAGTACAGATTCGTTTTAAGTTTGGCATTGCTGGTATAACAATCTTGTGCGAAAGGACTTGTGCGAAAGGAGAAAATCCAGCGAGTATAGGATTGCAACAATCGTGTAGGGGTCGGGGGTCCTCTGCGACCCGCACAATATCTAAAAATTATCATGAAAATGATAACACTGCTTTGTAAGTTTAACGGTGCAGGTTGTAGGGGACACCTATAGTTGAGTGCATTGTATTGTACAAATTATAGACAGCGGGTCGCAGAGGGCTGCGACCCCTACAAGTGAGTTAAAAACCAATTGCGATTGGGGTATAACAATCTTGTGCGAAAGGAAAAAATCCAGCGAGTACATGATTGCAACAATCATGTAGGGGGTCGGGGTCCCCTGCGACCCGCACAATATCTAGATTATGCTAGGTAGATTATCTATAAATTATCCATAAACCACAAAAGGAAATATCTTTATGCAAGACCTACTCTTTACCGTAGACAAAATTAAAACAAAAAATGACAGTGTGTTTGAGCTTAAGTTGAAAGCGTCCGAACCGTTGCCTAGCATGCATGCGGGTCAGTTTATCCATTTAAAAATTCCCGAAAACGGCATGTACTTGCGCCGTCCGTTTTGTTTATACAAGTGGGATAAAAAGTCGATTACGTTACTTATCGCTAAAGTAGGCAAGGGCAGTCAATTTTTATCTACACTAAAAAAGAAGCAACAGTTACTGGGCATTTTGCCTATTGGTAATGGCTTTAGTTTAAAGCCTCATCAAAAACGCATTGCGCTTATTGGCGGCGGCGTGGGTGTTGCGCCACTACGTAGCGTACCCGAGAGTTTATTGGGGCGCAAAAAAGACTTCGTTGTCATAGTAGGAGGTTTAATTATTCCNNTTAAAAATACCGTTAANGGTACNGAGGTTNGGGCNTATTTAGGCTTTGCATCTAAAGACAAAATTTTAGCCGAAAAAGAATTTAAAGANGTGTGNGAGCGTGTTACGGTTAGCACCGACGATGGCTCTAAAGGGTTTAAAGGCAACGCTGTACAGGCGTTTAGGGAAGAGTATCAAAAAGGCTTTATTCCTGATGTGGTGCTGGCGTGTGGTTCTCATGGGCTGATAAAAGCGGTACAAGCTATGTGCAGGGAGTTAGGTTTAGAAGGTTACATGAGCGGAGAAGAGCGCATGGGTTGTGGTGTGGGTGCATGTTTGGTATGTACTTGCGCCGTGCAAGAGGGTGGCGAAGTGCGTCATAAGCGTGCATGTGTGGACGGCCCTGTCTTTAATTTGGAGGATTTGGTTTTATGAAATTAAGCGTAAATATTGCAGGGGTAGAATTTAAAAATCCTATCATTGCCGCAAGCGGTACTTTTGGTTTTGGCAAAGAGTATGATCAATTTTATGATATTTCTGCTTTAGGTGGCATTTCTACCAAAGGTTTAACGTTTGAGCGCAGAGAGGGCAATAAGGGTACTCGTATTGCAGAAACACCTAGCGGTATTTTAAATTGTGTAGGTTTGCAAAACCCAGGTGTAGAGTCTTTTATTGCAAATGATATGCCGTTTTTAGAAAGCAAAGATACCGTTATTATTGCAAACGTTGCGGGCAACACGCAAGAAGATTATCTTAAACTTACCCGCAGGCTAAACGACACTAATGTACATATGTTAGAGCTTAACATCTCTTGCCCTAACGTAAAAGAGGGCGGTATTGCATTTGGTGTTAATCCTTCTAGCGTAGAGGAGATTGTTAAAACGATTAAAGCGGCAACGCATAAACCGCTTATCGTAAAATTAAGCCCTAATGTTGCCAGCGTATCAGACAATGCAAAAGCGGCAGAAAATGGTGGTGCAGACGCCATTAGTTTGATTAACACGCTCACTGCTATGGCGATAGATTATAAAACTCGTAAGCCTATTTTAGGGAATGTTACGGGTGGGCTTAGTGGCCCTGCGGTTAAGCCTGTTGCACTTAGGCAAGTGTACGAGGCATATAAAGTGGTTAAAATTCCTATAATAGGTATGGGCGGCATTCAAACACCTGAAGATATTATAGAGTTTATGATTGCAGGTGCTGCGGCTGTTCAGGTAGGCAGTGCAAATATTTTTGACCCTTTCGCCTCATTAAACCTTGTAAATGGGTTGACACAGCTTTTAAAAACATGTAATATAGATAACGTCAATAGCCTTGTAGGTAGTTTGCAAGTATAAAGTTGGGTTTATCAATACTTTTACAAAGCACGCTAGGGTACAATCTGTAGTAAACGATAGAGGCTGTTATAACGGCAACGCATATTGGGATGGTAAAAAAATGACAAACGATGAAATTCTTAAAATATTTGAAAAAACAGGCGGCGTACTAAAAGGGCATTTTATGCTTACTAGTGGGCGTCATGCCGATACGTATATGCAATGTGCTAAATTGTTTACAGATGTAAGCGGCAGTGAAGAACTTTGTGCGGCATTGGCGCAAAAGTTAAAAGGCTATAAGGCAGACATGGTAATAAGCCCTGCAGTGGGTGGAATTTTAATGGGGTACGAAATTGCCCGTCAATTAAAATTACCAAATATTTTTGCCGAGCGTGAAAACGGTGAATTTAACCTAAGACGTGGGTTTGTGTTAGAGAAAGGCACAAAGGTTGTCGTGGTAGAAGACGTAGTTACTACAGGCGGTTCTGTAAAAGAAGTGGTTGCTTTGGTTGAAAAACTGGGCGGTGTAGTGGTATGCGTGGCATCTATTGTAGACCGCTCTAACGGCAAAGTAGATTTTGGTGTACCTTTTGAATCTCTACTTAGTGTAGATATTAAAAGTTATGAAGCAAACGACTGTCCAATTTGTAAAGAAGGCAAGATTCCGCTTTACAAGCCTGGTAGCCGTGTGATATCATAAGCACATATCCCTCCATCGTTGAAGGCATAATCTTGTTTCTTTTACATTTATTTGTGCGATTTTTTTTAAGCTATATCGCTAGTGCGGTATTGTTAAAAACACAAATGAATACAAAACGGTTTACAATGTGCTTGATTGCCGCTTAGTGCGGATAAGTGTTAGCATTGTAATGCAACCTGCGACGTGTGTTAACACGATATAAACAAAAATAAAACTCCCTATAGAGGAAATGTATACTCATGACAGAATTAACTTCATCATCTAACAAAAAGAAAAGAAACCCGTTTGTGGCATACTTTGTACCGTTTGGGTTAAGAAAAGCCAGTGACTTACTTATGATAGTAGGCGCAATTATGATATTTATCGGTTTATTTGTGCATGGCTTTAGACAAGTCAATGCGGTAATTGCAATTGGTTTAATCATGTATTTGGTAGCATCGGGCATCTCTATTTTTAGATGTGTAACAGTATTGCAAGATAAAGAAATTAGTACAAAAGCCATTGCTCGCCGTAATGCCATTATCAACATTGTAATCATGGGTGTTGTTTTTGTACTAGCAGTACTAGGTTTATTGGCTGCGTTTAACATATTTTAATATACAATAACTGTAGTACCAACAAAAATACAAGTACAGTTCAAGTAGAATTTGATTTCTTTTAGTGCTTTTTGGTGCGGGTCGCAGAGGACCCCCGACCCCTACAGGCAGAGAGAGCACTCCTAGGTTACGGGTCGCAGAGGACTGCGACCCCTACATGTGAGTTGAAATCCTGTAGAAAACCTATTGAAAATTTACAATGATTTTTTTACCACCCTGTAGGGGTCGCAGTCCCCTGCGACCCGCACCAAACTATCACTGTTTGGATGTTGCTTAATATTATTTTGTAATCA
>JGI990J12352_1000328_pt1 | contig 10943 bp, 9 predicted proteins | sample Intmic4MA4BA4MSA_FD_12352 | JGI IMG/M metagenome (IMG submission 12352) | reverse complement strand
AGGTCGCTTCCTAACTTTTTTAATTAGATATTCATGGGGGCTTTTTAGCATGGAATCTTTTTACAATAATTCTTGGTGGACTCTTAATTTTGTTTTTCAACCTTACAGCTTATATTAATCCCTGTTTGAATTCACCGCATCTTTGAGGCTATTTTCTCATCCTACGTTGTCGTATCAGACTTATGTACTCTTCTGGGTACTCTGCGTCTTTGGTTTCTAGTAGGATTTGAAAAGTAGTCGACAAATATACGACGATTTCAAACAGGGATTAGTATTAGAGCGTGTTTGTAAGACTGGTGTCGCTTTGCGACTGTCAGCCATTTACGTTTGTTAGTTTTGTGTTTTCCGTTTTGATGGAAATTTTATGCATTTTTTGATGAAGTAAAACGGTTATAATGGTATTAAGGGAAGGGGTACGTATAGGGTTCACATGAGCCTTACTTACGCGAATCTTCAAAAAAGAATGACGCGGAGTTTGCGGTACTTTTTAACAATTACTTTTATAATCCATTAAAAATGAGGTGGATTTATCATGATCGTAACATCAAAAGAACTCTTCAAAAAAGCAAAGGAGGGTAACTATGCCATTCCAGCGGTAAACTATATCGACTTAGATTCCGCCCGTGCATATACAAAAGTTGCCGAAAAAGAAAACAAGCCATTAATTCTAGCGTTTGCCCAAGCGCATAAAAATATCATTTCATTAGAAGAAGCGACCGTCATCGGTAAATTTTTTGCCGCGCAAGTAAAAACACCAATCGTCCTTCATTTAGATCACGGAGAGGATTTCGACTACATCAAACGCGCCATTGACCTCGGATTTTCATCTGTCATGATTGACGCATCACTGGAGAGCTTTGAAGAAAATGTCCGCAAAACAAAAGAAGTCGTCGAATACGCACACGCTAAAGGTGTCGTCGTCGAAGCCGAAATCGGCTACGTTGGTTCAGGTGTCAACTACGAAAACCACAACGAAAGTGATTCCGTTTATACGGAGGTTGCCGATGCCGTTAAATTCGCCCTGCAGACGAGTGTCGATTCATTAGCAATATCAATCGGAACAGCGCATGGATTTTACCAAGGAACACCAAATATTAACTTTAAACGACTCCATGAAATCGCCAAAGCGATTGATACTCCGCTCGTTTTACACGGTGGTTCATCATCTGGAGACGAGAACCTACATCGCTGTGCAACAGAAGGCATTACGAAGATTAATATTTTTACCGATTTTATCTCCGCAGCAATTGACGATATAAAAAAATCTCAGCCTCATGATTACATTGAACTAAAAAGAACCGCAGATAAAGCGATGGAAGAAACGCTATCTCATTACTACAAAATATTTGAGACTCAGTAGGCCATCTTTATCCACAAGCTCCGGACGAGGTTCCGGAGCTTGTGATTCCTAAGACAACGATGACTGTCGGGGTCCCCGCAAAGTACTACTTTGTGGGGTGATTTCGTCATCTGTTCCATTTGAAAGAGGAAGTGTAAGCATGGAAAAAAGAACATTGCGTCCGCCATTTTTCGTGGTGAATCCGAAGGCGTATTTATATGGGGAAGCGGCTTTGAAATTGGCTAAAGAAGCAGATCGACTAGCCGGTGAGCATGACATTGATATCTTATTCACCGTGCAATATGTTGATGCATATAGAATCGCGCAGGAAACCGAGCATTTGATTATCACAACGCAGCATATGGATTCGCTCATGCCAGATAGAGGAATGGGATACATTTTGCCAGAGGGATTGGTTGAGGCAGGAGTTAGGGCGACGTTTTTGAATCATGCGGAGCATCCAGTTACTGTTCATGAGTTAGATAACACGATGAGGCGTGCGAAAGAATTGGGGATTTTGACCATTGTTTGTGCGGACTCTATTGCTGAGGCGCGAGCTATTTCAACACTCAAGCCAGATGTGATGTTGTGTGAGCCAACTGAATTGATTGGTACAGGCACATCAAGCGATATTAGCTATATGAAGCAAACAAACGAAGCAGTAAAGAGCGTGAACCCAGATATGTTCGTTTTACAAGCTGCAGGAATCAGTACCCCAGCTGATGTTTGCAAGGCGCTTGAATCAGGTGCAGAAGGAACTGGTGGTACAAGTGGAATTATTGCAACGCCAGATCCTGTTGTGACGCTTGAAGCAATGATTGCAGAAGTAGTTGCGATTAAAAAGATTAAATGGAGTGATAACTAATGAAAGTACATACAGATGAACTGATTTTAACATCAAATGGAACACGTGTGACATATCATGATATTACTATGAAAGTTAAAAAGGCGGTTGCTGATAGCGGGATTGAAAATGGCATTGTTGCTGTCCAATCACCGCATACAACTTGTTCTGTTATCTTTGAAGAAATGGTTCATGACAGAGACTTTAATGGCGATGAATTTTTACAAGTTGATTTAAATCGCATTTTAGACCGTATCATTCCAAGAGAGCTTTCTGAGAATACAGATTATAGATATCCAGGACCTGAGCATATTGCCTTTTTGCATGACCTAAACAAAGTTGATCCAAGCTTTCCAGTTGAACCAGCAACCATTTTAAACGGTGATGCTCACATCCGTGCCTCGTTTTTCGGTGCTAGTGAAACATTCACAATTAAAAATAACACGCTGATGACAGGTTCCGTTGGATACATTTACTTCATCGATTTTGACCAAAACAGAGTGCGCGATAGAAAATGCCACATCATGGTAATTGGTGTTTAAATAGAAATTGGAAGAAAAATTTGAACTTGAATTGAAGTATAATTCCTCATTTTGATTTCAGTTTTTTAGATAGAAAACGATTTACATTTTTCGGCTCATCATTTCCGATTAAAATGAGCTTAAAAAAGTCGCTTATTTAGTGCTTTTTTCTAATATTTGTGTTATAACATGCTCATAAATTTATTTTTGGCTCAAGTGAACCGAAAGGAGAACCAAAAGCGAGATTCGTTAAAAGAAAGTTCTAATTTAGAGCGGAAGAAAAATTCAAAATCAACCTATCTTAAAACTGTTAGTACATTCGCAAATTATTTAGAGGGGAAAATTATTTTTGGTGTTGAGAATGAACATGGAGAAATCATTGGAATTTCTAATGTCGATGAAGAGAAACTTTCGATAGAAAACGCAATCAAGTACTAATCGTGCCACAAAAAGATTTCTACGAGGCAGAGCCTCGGGGAATTATACCCATACTACGATTACGATTAAAAAATTCATTGTTTCTAAAGATTTTTCATTTGTTATAAGTATCAATTGTTGCACTGTTCGTTGTAGTGTTAAATCGGGATGGTGTAAATTTGGATTGGTATATGCTTATATGATGTTGTAATTTCAATACTTATACTAATTCGTGTTTAAAATTTGTATCTAAAATGCAGAAATTTTCAGCTTAGATGAGGAAAAATTTAGCGTGGTGTACCTTCCAGGTACGCCACGCCAAGTTCTGACAAAGTTGTAAATGGTGTATCACCTCCAACTAGCACTAAATTATTATTCTATACTTATTCCAAACCTAATGCGTTCTTAACCGCTTCTACAATGCCGATACTAGATGCTGTAGCGCCTGATACCACATCCACTTCATCACCATTTTGAGCCTCTAAAATTTGGGAAACTATATCTGGATTACCATCTATTCCCTCTAATGCCATCTCCATGTACATTTCTGTCTCACTGTGACTCATAATTTCAATTTCTGTAATAATTCCACCTTCTACAACAACTTGAACATAAATCAAATCTATAAATCCTTCACCATATCCTGTAAATACACCATCTTCTAAATCAGTTAATGAACCTAAATAAATAGTTTGATTACTTTCTGCTTCTGTAGCTAAATCTGCTGCAAAAATAAGCTGATCTGACATTGGGATAGTCAGCGGTGTATGACCAAAACTTGCATCGATAAATTGAGTAGCACTTGCGCCAGCGATACGACCAAAGACAATAACTTCCATCAATGAACTTCCACCATGGCGCCCATAGCCTTGAATGCCGCCAACGGCTTGACCCGATGCATATAGGCCAGTAATAACATTGCCATTTCTTCCCATAACCTCAGCATTTTCGTTAATTCTAACACCTGCGCTTGCATCAACAACCATCGAAGTACCTGAACCAGCATAAAACGGTCCCTCAAAGTCAATTGATTCTGACAAAGTATCTGCATCGACTTCAATTAGCTCAGCCAATTGTTCAATAGTTTCAGCAGTTACCAAAAGCTCGGCATCTTGATATTCTTCAAAATTGCTTACTTCATCCCTAACATCGCTATTAAATACAACAAAGAAAGCTCCTTCAGGTTGTTGATGCGTTGCAAATGCAATTTCCTTATCTGTAGAATCAAGCACATCTACAAAAATCGACCCCTCTTGGTTTACCAAAACAGCACCGTTTTCAAATAAATCTAAAGAATAGTTAATCTGGGAACCTGTGGCAGCTAAAGGTCTTAACACTGCAGTTAACTCCGCGCCTGCTTCATAAGCTAATTGCCAGCTTGTATCTTCTGCGTCAGGGGTAAATACAACACCATATCCTGGTTTATCGACATCAAAATTAATCAAAATGCTCTGATGAAGATTGGCCGGTCCAGCAGTCAGAATAACTGCATTGGTGTTGATGATAATTTCTTCACCCATTCTTGTAGCAACTACAGCCGTAACAGCACCATTTTCATCCACAAGAATTTGGTTAACCGTTGTATTTAATAAAACTGGGACATCGTTATCAATTAAAGAGTGATTTAATGAATCAATCAAAACCGTACCAACACCTGCATTATCAGGCGACATTGGTCCTACATCTGGTCGATGTGCCCAATCTCCCATTAGTTCTGTAAAGCCAGCATCCATAAAATCATTTAACCAGTGAATAGCATCAGCAGAATTTTCTACCATTACTCTTACCATCTCTGGATGCGTAACACCTGGATTCATAACCCAATCAATCATTTCTTCAACAGTTCCGTATTCACCTTCGGCTAGTTGATACCTGGACTCCGCAGCATTAATACCGCCAAATGCTTGTAAAGCAATACCACCAGTAAATGGTGCTTGTTCTACTACAACAACATTAGTCGCTCCATCATAAACTGCCTGTGCAGCAGCTGTCATACCCGATGCACCCCCACCAATGACCACAATATCAGCATAGTATCCACGCTCATCTTCAGTTTCATAGACATCAACAGTTGTGTCGTCAGTGCCATCATCAGCACAGCCTGATAACATCATAATTGAAGTTAAACCCAAAGCGATATAAAAAATACTTAAATAACGTTTCATCAGTAAATCTCTCCTTTGTTTTTCTCTTATGGATACTTAACCATAGTTCCTATAAATATTGTGACATTTTTCTCAATGTTTGTCAATAAAAAACACCAGCCTTTCAACGAGACTACTGAAAAATTCCCATTCTAAACCAATATCAGTCAATTTATCACGATTAATCCTTCTTAGTGATTTTCGCACTTTTTCATACGCTAAATTTGAGTAAATTAAGAGGCTAATTGACTGTATTGATTGTACTGTAACAATTAAAAATGAAAAATTAAAATGGCCGACTGGATTTTTGACAATCTCCAGCCAGTCTGTTATACTTTCTATACATAAAACGACGTTTTAGACTCATAATTTGCCAAAATTTAGGTCAAAATATTAAAAAAGATTTTTATAGTAATTTTGTTTTTCAATGAGGCTTATTTGTAGATTATTTTATCGACAACGTAAAATGGAAAATAATCACAAAAAAGGGTTATTTCAAAGCGGAATTAGTATTGTATCGGAGGGTTCCATTTTGTTCATCTTATTAGCAAAGGGTTTAATCTTTTTTATGAATTTAATGGGGCGGGGAAGTTCACTACCAGGCAAACTTCTCCTAAAAATAGATAAAAATATCTTAACCAAGTTATCCCGCAATTACACCGTCGTCTTGGTAACGGGAACGAATGGGAAAACAACAACATCATTTATGATTTATAACATTTTAAAAAATGCAGGACTTCATGTGATTAACAATTCAGCAGGCGCAAACATGACGCCTGGCATCGTAACCTGCTTTGTTAAAAATCACCACTTCATCAACCGTAACACTGAAAAATATGCTATCATTGAAGTTGATGAAGCGTATCTACGGCAAATTGCAACGCAAATTGACGCCAAATTCATCGTTGCAACCAATATTTTCCGCGACCAACTCGACCGATACGGTGAAACAACAACAACCTACAAATTCATATTAGATGGCATCAAAAACCGCCCGAACGCCAAGCTCATTTTAAACGGCGACGAACCGATGTTAGGAAATATGCCTGTGGATAACATGTGTATATACTACGGATTCTCGCATTACAAAGAACCAGAAATCAACGCTAACACCGAATCCATCTTCTGCCGTGACTGTAAAACTCCATATGAATATAAAAGTTCCGTTTTCAATCATCTAGGTGAATATGCCTGTTCAAATTGCGGGCACGCCCGTCCTAGCCTTGATTACAGTATTGAAATGACAAAACTATATCCAGATAAATCGGAATTTTCAATCAGTAATGAAAAATACATCGTTGGTGTTCCAGGTCTTTATAATATTTATAATGCGCTTTGTGCATTCACAGTAGCAAGCGAACTAGCTGTGGATAAAGATGTTATCAAAAGCACTCTCGCTGTACAAGAAAGTAAATTCGGACGTTTTGAAACAATTGCTATCGACGAGAGCGACCTAAAACTACTTTTAATCAAGAATCCAGCGGGTTGCAATCAGTGCATCGACACGGCAGCCATTGATCAAAACAAAGTGGCGCTCATGTTTATGCTCAACGATAAATACGCTGATGGGACAGATGTTTCATGGATTTACGACGGGCAATTCGAAAAACTTGCCGCTATGAATTATTCACACGTGATTATTGGTGGCGACCGCGCTTACGACATGGCAATCCGCCTCAAAGTGGCAGGGCTAGACACAGGAAAGTTCCAAATTTGTCATGAATATGCCGACTTGCTAGAAGTCATTAAAAAGCAAAAGAAAACCGTGTATGGGTTTGCTACTTATACAGCGATGACCTCTTTTAGAAGATACCTTGTAGATAAAGGATTCGCAGAAAGTGTAAAGTAGCAAACTCTTTAAAAGCGATTGTTCTGGAGTCTAGAACAATCGCCACTCATTCAAAATGTCCATAAATTTACAAAGATGGTTTTAAAAACGGAGGGTTAGAAAATTGGAATTAAATATATGTATCATGTATCCAGATTTATTAAATAGCTATGGAGATGCTGGGAACGTTGCCATTCTAACCCACCGCCTTGCTGCTCGTGGTTTTAAAGCAAATGTACACCCTGTTTCAGTTAAGGATAAATTTGAGCCAGATGCTTATGATATTGTGCTTTTGGGGGGTGGGCAGTTTCATGAGCAGTCGGTTGTGGCGGAGGATTTGATGCGGGATAAGGGAGCAGCGCTTAAGGATTATGTCCATGCTGGCAAGGTGGCGTTGTTGATTTGTGGGGGGTATCAGTTGGCGGGCGAGTATTATGTGGATGATAAAGGGGAGCGTGAGGATGGGCTTGGGATTTTGCCGATTTATTCGACAAGCGGTGACGTGCGATTGATTGGAAATATCGTTGTGGAAGCAGAAAATGGCGAGCTTTATACTGGCTTTGAAAACCATCTAGGCAAGACGTATATTGGGGATTTGCAGCCACTCGGGCGGGTTGTGAACGGCTTTGGAAACAACGGTGAGGACGGCTACGAGGGATGTGTGTTCAAAAATACATACGCGACTTACATGCATGGTCCGCTCCTGTCGAAAAACCCTGAGATTGCAGACAGGATGATTGAGACGGCATTCAAACTTCGTGGCGAGGACGTAAAGCTCGAACCGATTGATGACGAGTGGGAGCGCTTGGCTAAAGCGACTCAAATTCGTAAGATTTCAGAAAAATAATAATTGAATGGTGAGAGGTTTAATGTACTGATGACGTACACTAAACCTCGTCTTTTTGATTACTACTAATTTGTATTAACATCATATCTAAAAAAAACCAACCAAAAAAGACATTTTGAATGCCTTTTATCTGTTTAAAAATTACTACTTGATTGATTCATGCTTAACAGCTGTGATTGTGACAATTAAATAATGTCTACTGAATAACTGCTACCAGCAAGTGCAGTCAATTTTATTTTGCGATAGTGCAATTTCGTGTTGACAAGCGCCCCTTATCCCCATATTGGCACATACGGAAGTGTGTAACAAATAATAATCAACACGATTTTTCACTATCGCAATTTATTTTCACAAAAAATCTGAATTCTGAATATATATAATTTGAAGGTCATTTGCAGCCATAAAGTTCTGGCAATTGATTGGAAATGGTTAAATTACTAGTGCGATATTACTAGAAAAGTGCAAGGCTTTTAAGTCCGATTTGACTGAATAGCTTGCACTTATCACATCAAAAATATGATAAACAGCCGCTTGTATCAAGGCTTTTTAGTTATTCAATAGACATTAAATATACACCTACCTCTCAGGATACGCTCCATCTCTGAAAGGACTTCATCTGCACTATAAAACCTAAAATGCGTAATATTTATATTTATTACAAAAAACACGCAAAATATATAGCGGAATTTAACACCTGTTTTGCATTTCGAACTTCTTTCCCCAAAGAATTATATTATAATAAGCGAGTAATAAAAAACTGTATCAATACTAGATGGTGCCGACACGAGTCACACAAGAATTTTCAACCATTGAAAAACACAGGCAATGGTAACAGCTCCTGAAAAAGCAGAAGTAGTTTTAGCATAACGAGTGGCAATACCACGCCAGCCTTTGATTGTTAAAAAAGCATTCTCTACGAGATGTCGATGTTTGTAAAGTGAGTAATCAATATCTCTTTGGTTAAGACGATTCTTCTTTGATGGAATGACGATTTCCATATCGGCTGACTCTGCATAGGCTAAAATTTCATTTGTATCGTAAGTTTTATCAGCTAGTAATGCCTGTGCATCTATTCCCTTGATGAGGTCAATTGCTTGTTTACAATCAGCCGTTTCTCCAGAAGTGATGATGATTTTAACTGGCATACCGTGGGCATCTACAAGCCATATGAACCTTCGTGTTTAGCCCCCTTTTGTGCGTCCCATGGTCTGATATTACCACCGATTGCACCTGCTGCATGAGGATGTACTTTGCAATGGCTACCATCTATCATTCACCATTCAAAATCTGGATCATCAATTAATGCTTCTAAAACAGCATCCCATTTCCCGTTATCACACCAACGTTTAAATCTTTTATGGATGGTACCATATTTACCATAAAATGAAGGAATATCTCTCCAAGGAGAACCCGTTCTTAAAATCCAACAAACTGCATCCATGAAAACGCGGGTATCATTTGCATTATTTCATCCGCTACCTTTCATCAGCCTTACAAGAATCGGCTCTAATTTCTCCCACTGTTTGTCTATCTGTCATATCATACCTATTTTGTGGATTTCCCATTAAGATATCAACACCTTTGATCTGTTTTTATTTATAATTATCTCATATCTCGGCAGAGTTTTTAATGGTTTGTGTCGACGCCCTCTAGGAATTCGTGGCTTTGCTTCTAATGCTATTTCAAGTTCTTTGAAAGACTTGGTTGAGTATTTTTCATTGTTTAAAAAGTCAGATTTACCTATATTCAATATTTACATTAGCAATTCTTTCGGATTTATATGGGTGGTATAAACAATTGGAATAATTGTCGCAATAAGAACTACGCTTGCGCCAATACTGTAAAATAATATGATGGATGGTATGTCAAGACCGATTTCATAGCTCTCGAGCATTTCTTCTGGTAATAACTCAAAACGATAGCCAAAAAACTCAAGGGGCTGCCCTTCTTCCCTAAATAAAAATTCACCTTGTTCTTGCGCCATTTGTTGTATTAGCATTTCTCTTGACAATCTAGGCGCTATCAAGCTCCCAGTAAATAATGCCAACGTCATTGCCATCATCGCAAGTGGGATAAGCTCTAAGATCATTTGAAGAACAACCTTCTTTTTATTTTCACCTAAAGCTAAATAGACACCTATTTCATGTTTACGATCACGCAAGAATAATAAAACCAATAATGCAGTAACCAACAAGGTCGCACCAGTCGCCACAAAAAAGATAAGATTTGCAATATCTTGCATATTAATCATTGAAGCTGAGATACTCCTAAAGCCAGAAGAGAAATCAGCTGCACGCCAAAAGCCAGGCAAATTTCTGATTGCTGAATCAAATGCCTCAAAATCCATTGGATCATTCAAGAGAAAAAAGTTTTGAAAAAAGATATTGTCAGGTTCTGCTGGACTTTCTGATATAACATCAAACATCATTTCTGCCACAAAATTTGGTAAAAATACACGATGCTGCATTCTAGATTGCCAGACAGTCGCTTGAAATAAGTCATCTGGGTTTTCACCCTCTGGTATCGTCGGAAAAATTGGATCAAAAATGCCAATTATCTCTACAAAAAACATTGCTTCCACCAGTGGCGGTTCATCTAGAAGTGTCATTATTATACCATCTTCTGCTATGACAGCATCCCTTGCAAATGCCTGTATGTCAAAAACTGAACCAACCGTAAAATCATTTGCTTTTGCAAGGGCAGATGAAATTAATACTGGATAAGGCGCTTCAGTTATATCAAAGTCTTGGTGTTCAAATACTCGACCATGAGTCAATTCAATGAATGACTCACGCATTTCAAGAAAGCCAATCGGACTAACACCTTCTATAAATAAACGCAAGCCTAAATCTTGTTCATAATGTAAAGATGAAAACGGAAAATCTGGATTATACCATGAATTCAGCGATGGTGCGGTCACACCTTCACGTATATCAATTGAATAGTTAAACATGTCAACGTATGAAAACGATCCTATTTGACGAATAAGATCAGGTTGTGCAA
>JGI990J12352_1000327_pt1 | contig 10981 bp, 11 predicted proteins | sample Intmic4MA4BA4MSA_FD_12352 | JGI IMG/M metagenome (IMG submission 12352) | reverse complement strand
CGCCCGCCGGCACCAGCAGTAGCGGCGTGGTTATGATGAACGTGAATGGCTACCTGACTAGCTCGGCTGCGACCTTCACAGACGCAGTGCAGGGCGTGCGCCCGGCTTTGTGGATTACTCTATGATCTGTCCGTCTGATTCTGAGAAATGAGATAACGCAGAACCGCCATCCCGATTTTAGGGAATGGCGGTTCTGCGCTTTGTGGCGGATTTATCTTTTGGTGAGCTTCTTTTTCTATTTTCCGGAAAGGCGATTGAGCATATCCCAAACGCCCCACATGTACATAATGCCAAGCGCACGGTCGTAGAGTCCGTAGCCGGGGCGGCAGGCTTCGTTCCAAAGGTGTCTGCCGTGGTCGGGGCGGATATATCCTTCGTAGCCGCATTCATGATAGGCTTTCAGGATTTCTAACATGCCCGTATTTCCGTCACAGTCGCGGTGTGAGACTTCGACAAAGTCGCCGTTTGGGAAGTGACGTATGTTGCGCACGTGTGCAAATGCGATGCGGTCATGGTGTTTGCGGACCACGTTCGCTACATTATTCGCAGGGTTTGCGCTGAAAGAGCCTGAACAAAGCGTCAAACAATTGTGCGGATCATCCACCATGGACAGGCAACGGTCAAATGCGGCCTCGTCCGTGAATAGGCGTGGGATTCCGAAAATGTCCCAGGGGGGATCGTCGGAGTGGATGGCCATTTTGATGCCGGTTTCACGGCACACGGGCATAATTGCCTCTAAGAAATACTGAAGATTTTCCCATAATTTTTCTTTTGTGACGTCTTTGTATGCGGCAAAAAGCTCGTCCAACTGCGCCATGCGTTCGGGTTCCCAGCCCGGGAAAGTCATGTCGCCTTTTTGATTTTTTAGGATATGTTCGGCCATTTTTTTCGGGTCGTCTTGGATCTTCGCTTTTTCGTAGTACAGCGCAGTAGAACCGTCTTCCAGTTCGTATGCAAGTTCGGTTCGGGTCCAGTCGAAGATGGGCATGAAGTTATAGCAGATCACTTTTACGCCAAATTCGCTCAGATTACGTATCGTTTGGATGTAATTTTCGATATACTTGTCCCGCGAGGGTAAGCCGATTTTGATATCGTCATGGACGTTGACAGATTCAATCACATCCATATTAAATCCGTAGGGTGCAAGCTGTTTTTCGACCTCTGCGATCTCGCTTTTCTCCCAAATTTCACCAGGTAATTTACGGTGCAAAGCCCAGACGATACTGGTTACGCCGGGAATTTGCTTGATATCCGCCAGAGAGATGGTGTCATTCCCTTCGCCAAACCAGCGGAATCCCATTTGCATTGGCATGATTGAGCCCTCCTTAATAGATGCAGTACTATGTTTTCCCACCCGTCTATTGAAGGGCGGCAGAACCCTTGGAAAGGCACGAACCCTAACAGAAGGCATAAGCCCCCTATTAGGGTTCGTGTTCTGGCAGCGGATGAAGGATTTGAACCCTCACATACGGAGTCAGAGTCCGCTGTGCTACCATTACACAAATCCGCTATATAGTCCGCCCCTTTTACAGGTTAGGCTATTATTATATCGGGTTTTTCTTGATTGTCAAGACTTTTTCCGCAGGGCTCGTTTGCGGGAAATAGATAAAGCCGAACGGCCGTCTGAATACGCTCCGTTCGGCTTTTGCTCGCCCCGCCATCTATTAGTATATACAGCGGTTGCGGGAAAGTCAAGAGGGATTAATTAGAAGACTGCGGACGAACATTGTCCGCTGGTATTTTTTTCCGGATTCGTATATAATGAGAAGCGGCAACCTGAAATGCATCAGGTTGCCGCTGCCGCGCCCTCATCTATCGAACGCAGCTTAGACACAGGGGATTGTACATTTGCTTCTACTTTTTACTAACGCAACTGGTCTTTGACCTTTCACAAAAGCAGTTTTCTATATATTCATGCCTCTACACTACTCTAAACACATGAGCGACGCTGCTCTAGCTAAGCGGAAGAGACCGCCCGCCTTCGTACCGGTCTGGAGCCCTTCGGATCCTAGGCTCAACCAGCCTTGTTCTTGAACTTTTTCTGTGTCCAATGCTAGTATGTGAAGGATACACACAAGTACTCGCTGAAAAATTTTGATTGTTTGCCTATTTTTGGCCATGCAGGAATATAGTAGTATTATCGGACAGCCTATTTCTGGGAGGGAACGCAATGATTGACATTTCAAACATACAAAACGTCGGCACCATCGTATTGGCAGGGATACTGCTTTTGCTTGGTGTGATGCTACTTCGCAAACCTGTTCGGCTTTTGTTTCGGCTGGTGGTGAACACCATTGGTGGATTTATTGGCTTGTTTGGGCTTAATTTTTTGGGGCAATTTATTGGCGTTTCCTTGGGTATTAACTGGTTTAACGCTATTATTGTAGGTATCTTTGGTCTGCCCGGAGTGGGTCTGTTGTTGATTTTACAGTGGTTGTTGGTTGTATAAATTTTGAAATTGACTTGGAGTATGCGGGAGCAAATTAGAGAAAATCAAAGAAAATAGAAGCTTGGATTGGAACAAACTGAAATTGTGGCAAAAAAGTGTTGACAGGCTCTGAATCTTTATGGCATAATAGTCAAAGTGATTTTAATTGGAAAAAATGAACGAAAGTTGGAGGCGTAACACTATGTCCACTACTATGGCAAAAAAGGAGACCGTTGAACGTAAATGGTATATCCTTGACGCTGCCGGCACGCCGCTTGGGCGCACGGCTACTGTGGCTGCTGATATTTTGCGGGGTAAGCATAAAGTGACTTATACCCCTCATGTTGATTGCGGCGATTTCGTGATTATCGTGAATGCAGAGCAGGCGGTTTTGACGGGAAAGAAGCTTGAGCAAAAGATTTATTATCGGCACTCTGGCTGGGTTGGCGGTCTGAAAGAGACTAAGTACAAGCACTTGATGAAAGCGAAGCCTGAGCTTGCCATGACACTTGCTGTCCGTGGTATGCTACAGAAGAACACCATTGCCCGCGGGCAGCTGACTCGGCTGAAAGTATTCCGCGGCGCAGAGCACAAGCATCAGTCACAAATGCCTGAAGCTTGGCCTGTGGCAGAGTAGGGGAGGAAGCTATAGATGTATAAGAGCAAAAAGCCGTACCACTACGGCACTGGTAGAAGAAAGGCTTCTGTGGCCCGTGTTCATCTGTTCCCTGGCGGCACTGGTCAGATTACAGTGAACAATCGGGACATTGACGATTACTTCGGTCTTGAAACACTGAAGCTTATTGTGCGTCAACCGTTGAACCTTGAAGCTGTTGGTCTTACAGACAAGGTAGATATTCGTGCTACTGTTACGGGCGGTGGTGTGACAGGTCAGGCGGGTGCGATCCGCCATGGTATTGCGAGAGCGCTATTGCTTCTCGATGCAAATTACCGTGGGCCGCTTAAGGCGGCAGGGTTCTTGACTCGTGACCCGAGAATGAAAGAGCGGAAGAAGTATGGCTTGAAAGCCGCACGTCGTGCGCCTCAGTTCTCCAAAAGATAGAAAACAGCTGTTTAAACTCCTTGAAATCCCAACGGTTTCAAGGAGTTTTTCTGTTGCTGTTAGGGTGTGCCAAAAACTAAGTATATGACACGAATAAAATACGATTTAAGCAGGGAAATTCAGATTCCCCGCTTAAATCGTATTTATTGTGTCTACGAGATGCCGCATATCAAAATGCGTGTACACTCGTTTGGTCAAAGGCATCGCGCCGCTACGGCCGACGATATGTTTGATGGTCATTGGGGGTGCATAACAGATACTCGCATTCGCCTTGCGCCATCCAATGGCTGGAAAAGGGGAGCGTCTTTGCTGCAATTGGCACTTTCCGGATGCCCGCTTGTATTTTCGAATCAATAACATCAAAATATTGCTCCGAAAGATGTACGTTTTGTTTTTTGAGATCAAGTAATTCCGATATGCGGACACCTGAATAAATGAGCATGAGCGGGGGCTGATAGAAAGGGATTCGGGCTTAGAGTAAATCATGAATCTCGGTTCTCATTGTTCACCTCCAACAGCGTCAACATTTGCGTAAAATGGTCAAGAAATGCTTGTCGGTTCTGAGGTGCAACTAGTCGAAGCACGGTACGGCCCTGGAATATAAGTTCTAGTGCCGGATGCGGTTTTGATCGAAAGGGTGACTCAAAAAGTGCAGCCGGATCAATCTCCAACTTTGCAGCAATATGCAGAATCGTTTCTACCCTAGGATTGCCCCGTTCTTTCAGGAACTCAAGTAGCTGAGAGCGAGAAATTTCTAGTTCTTCGGCGAAGGCAGTTAAGCTCAGGTCACTTGTTTCTTTGGCAAGGCGCAAGGCTTCTGCCAGATTTTGTCTATAACCCACGAAAAACACCCCTTTTTGCTTTAGAATACAGGAGTTTCCGTGAATAGAATAGACCGAGATGTCGGCATATCGTTCCGTTATCTCGGTCTGTAAATTAGTGTTGCTTCGGCATGGAGAACTTATAAAATACTTTGCCAGTCACGGCGACCATACAAAATACGGTCAACGTCAACGGATTTCTTTTTCTCGTCGGCGATATAAAAGACTATATAGCTTTTAATCACCAATGGGCGGTAGCCGGCATGGGCTAAACGCTTGTCTCTGGCAAGCGGGTGTGCAAGTGCGGTTGTTTCCAGTTTAGAAATAGCTTCATGAATTGTTCGCACCATGTTTAGTGCAGTTGTTGGATCCAATAGTTGAGATGAGATATATCGGGCAATGTCTCTCAAATCATTCTCGGCAGGCTCGGTCAGGTTTACTTTATAATTGTCCATCAATTATCTCTTGCTCAATGTCACGAAAGACATCTTCGTACGGACGTGTACGACTGACCTTTGCAGCGGCGCGACCCTCATCAAGCAGGCGGTAAAGCTCGAGTTTTCCGTTGAGCATTTCAAAGGTTTCCATGCTCATGACTGCCAAATCACCTTGGCCATTCTTTGTGATAAAGACAGGTTCGCGGCTGTCATGGCAGAATTTAGATATTTCATTGTAGTGATTTCGAAGATCAGAGCTTGATTGAATACGCGGCATATCAGTTGCCTCCTTTTAATCCTCTAAAGATATTATACACAAATTTCTTTAAAATAGCAATCTGATCTAGCTATCATTGGAGCACTGGAAAATAATAGGAACTAAAAAAGCATCAGCTCTGGCGAGAAAATCAAGTCGTGCATCACAAGAGAGAAGGTCAGCGAGTCCTGTTGGTGGATGTAGATCCGCAGGGGGGGACTTGACCAATCTCTTCGCAACTATCATTGTTGGTAGCAAGGCCTGGGTTTATGGGGAATCGTTTCTAGTATTATCTTCGGGCGCACTTCGTCGGCCGGTGGGTTAACATTATCGCAGTGGGAGCGCATAGGTATATACGGTAAGATGGCCAGTATGAATTGGGACTTTGACACAACTCGTCCAATGGAAGAGAATTATGCATTTTCCAAACGACTGGGTAGCTTCTCAATGAATCGTCTGCGGGAAGAGCGTCCGGAGGGGTATGCAATGATTCTTCGCAATCGAGCAATACCTTCTGTAACTGAAGATCGGGAATTATATCTGGACGCGCTACGACAGCCGCTTAAAGATCATGAAGAGGCATTTATGCAAAAGGTGGACATGCACCGAGCGACAGAGGCTGCGGGTGAGTACTCAACGACATATGGAATTTTGGTGAAAGCTGTGAAAGGAACGAAAATAGATGTGCGGCATCTGTGGCCTGATTATGAAAGAGATATTCAGAAGCTGTGCAAAGAGAATTCTTTTCATCAAGAGACAGAACACATCATAGATCTCTGCGCTGGTGTGGAAATGGAGTAATGTAAATTGCTGATTATAATAATTAACAAAACCTTATTCCACACTGTCTTTCGGCTGGTATGGGATAGGGTTTCGTGCTATATTGGAAATATCAAATTATTAAGATAGAATCGAGTAGTCAAGGGTGGCTGGAGGTGACGCAGCTTGCCGATGGCGTTGGTATCTGTTGTGAGGCGTGCAGGGTCGCGGTGTGAGGGAGCGTTAGCATTTTTGTTAGCAAAACGATGGAAAAAAATGATAATAAAAAGGGAAGTCTCGTAATCAAAAACAGAAATGAAATGCCCGGCAAAATCTGTCTAATGCCTTGGGAATAAAGAAAAACCCAGCAGTTTCAATCACTACCGGGTTCCTATTCTTTGGTGCTGCTGGTCAGAATCGAACTGACAACCCCGTCATTACGAGTGACGTGCTCTACCATTGAGCCACAGCAGCGTGTTGTGAGACGTATGAATATTTAGCGTTCGCAGAATATATCACATTTCATCCCGGCTGTCAACGGGGTAGGGACACTACATTCGGTATTTTCTGACACACTTTCATCCATGGTTGCAGTATAGCGATTTTGTTGTGTCAAATCATGTGGATGATTCAAGAAAGTCAATTGTGATACTAACCAAAAGAGAGGGGACATTCCTAGGCATTTTGCTTGAATCTTTCTGGATTTTCGACAAATTTTGCATAACGCTCCATTACCATAATCTGAGAATAGAAATGGGTTTACAAATAGTTAACCACATTTCCCACAATTTTACCCACAGGCAAATTTTAGTTGAAAATAAAAGCTTGAGTCATATTGGTAAAAAAATAACAAACTCCGCAAATGGAATATCGACTAGAAATTTATTGGTGTTTTTGTTGACATAATCGCTCTATCGCAGTGAGACTGCCTGGAACTTTCAAAAGAAAATTTCGAGATGCGCAAAGTACATGTACTGATTCAAAGTATGGTGTGATATCAGGGGGGACTCTAACCTGGGAGGCTGGTTGCAAAAATGAAGTGAACTGTGATAAACTGAAAGAAAAACAGGTGAGAGGATACTCTATGAAAAATATTCCGGAACTATTTGGAAGTGCCGTATTTAATGAGGCCGTCATGCGGGAGCGGTTGCCGCGAGATATTTACAAGGCGCTTAAAAAAAATATGTCACAGGGGACACGCCTGGAGCTTTCAGTTGCAAACGTTGTGGCCAATGCAATGAAGGATTGGGCCATCGCAAAAGGTGCGACCCATTATACACACTGGTTCCAGCCTATGACCGGAATAACGGCGGAAAAGCATGACAGCTTCATCTCTAAAGCAGGGGATGGAAAGGTGATCATGGAATTTTCGGGCAAGGAGCTGATCCAAGGTGAGCCAGATGCTTCCAGCTTTCCAAATGGCGGCTTGCGCAGCACGTTTGAGGCACGGGGCTACACCATCTGGGATACCACAAGCTATGCGTTTATTAAGGATGGAAGCCTTTATATCCCTACAGCCTTTTGCTCTTATAGTGGGGAAGTTTTAGATAAAAAGACACCTTTATTGCGCTCAATGCAGGCGGTGAGCAAAGAGGCGATGCGAGTTCTGCGGCTATTTGGGAACACGACAGCGACACAGGTGATTTCGTCCATCGGGCCGGAGCAGGAATATTTTCTGGTGGACAAAGAGCTGTATCTGCAGCGTCCGGATCTGGTTCATACGGGGCGGACCTTGTTTGGGGCGAAGCCGCCGAAAGGACAGGAGCTGGAAGATCATTATTTCGGTAGCTTGAAGCCTCGGGTGGCGGCGTTTATGAAGGAGCTGGAGGAATCGCTTTGGGAACTTGGTGTTTATGCCAAAACCAAACACAACGAGGCCGCACCTGCACAGTTTGAAATTGCGCCTATTTACACAACGACCAACGTAGCGACAGACCACAACCAAATCACAATGGAGCTTTTGAAAAAAGTGGCAGAGCGGCATGATCTTGCGGCGTTGCTTCATGAAAAGCCCTTTTCCGGGATTACAGGCAGTGGAAAGCATAATAACTGGTCAATCGCTACGGATACAGGAAATAACCTCCTAGAACCGGGGGAAACACCTTATGAAAATGCACAGTTTTTGCTATTTCTAGTGGCGGTGATTCGGGCAGTTGATGAATATCAAGATCTGTTGCGCGTGACGGCCTCCAGTGCCGGCAATGATCATCGCCTCGGTGCGGCGGAAGCACCGCCGGCGATTATCTCTATCTTCCTTGGTGACGAACTTACAGAGATTTTAGAGGCCATTGATACAGGTGCGAATTATACAAATAAAGAGAAAGCTCAGATGTTTATTGGCGCTTCGGTTTTGCCGCGTTTTTCTAAGGATGTGGCGGATCGAAATCGCACAAGCCCATTTGCCTTTACCGGGAATAAATTCGAGTTTCGGATGCCGGGCTCGGCGTTCTCTGTTGCGGGGCCGAACATCATCCTGAACACTGCGGTGGCAGAAATTTTGCGCCAGTTTGCGGATCAATTGGAGCAGTCAACCGACTTTAACGCAGATCTTGCTACCCTGATTCAGACCACCTTCCGCAATCATCGGCGGATTGTGTTCAATGGGAACAATTATTCGGATGAATGGATAGAAATGGCTGCTGAGCGCGGACTTTCTAACTTAAAGACCACACCGGAGGCACTGCCGACCTTCGTTGCACCTAAAAATATAGAACTATTTGCCCGCCATAACGTCCTTTCTGAGACGGAGATCCATTCCAGGTGCGAAATCTTACTGGAAAACTATGCAAAGACGATCCAAATCGAAGGGAATACTATGCTGGATATGGTGAAAGGCCAGATCATCCCGGCAGTCATTGACTACCAAAACGACCTGGCCAAACTATTTAATCGTAAAATGAAAGTTGGACGAGGATACGATCAATCGCTGGAGGATTATCTTCTGGACAAGCTATCGGCCTTGTCTGCTGCGCTACTTAAACACCTGAACTTGCTGGAGTGTGCGCTGGGCAGAGTGAAGGAGGTAGAAGAAATCCGTGCCCGCACGGTGTTTTGTCGAGATCATGTTCTGACTGAAATGAATGCACTGCGCTGTGTGGTGGATGAACTTGAGGCGTTGACGGCAAAAAAACACTGGCCGTTTCCAAGTTATGCCGATCTGCTCTACAGCACAATGTAATCGCGAGATATAGAATCTTCGATTGCTTTTCGGATATGGATGGGGTTTCCTTTGCCTGAAAGGGTGCGCATGGTCTCGCCGACCAGGAAGCTGAAGGCGCGGGTTTTGCCGGCTTGGTAGTCTGCTACGGTTTTTTGGTTTGTGCGGAGAACGCTATCTACTGCGGCTTGAATGGTTGCGGCGTCACTGATTTGGGTGAGGTTATTTGTTTGGATATAGGCTTCGATGTCTTCGTTGCCGTTGAATAAGCGGGGGAATATCTGTTTGCCTGTGGTGCGGCTGATTTTTCCGTTTGTGATCGCATTTATGAACTCAATGAAAGCTGTTTTTGATATAACCTGCGCCCCGGGCTTTTTGCCTTGGGCGCTTGCTTCGTGTAAAAATGCGCCGAGCAACCAATTTGCGGCCTCTTTTGGGTCGGTGACCTCTTTTGCTACGGCCTCAAATAACTCAGCGGTGGGGCGGCTTTCGGCGAGTAGGGCTGCGTCTTCCGAGGTGAGGTGATAGGTTTTTACAAAGCGCGCTGCACGCGCGCTTGCGAATTCAGGCAGGTTTTGTTTGAGATTTGCGATAAACCCCGCATCCAGCAGGAGCGGCGGGATGTCGGGGTCTGGGAAATAACGGTAATCTGAGGCGGCTTCTTTGGCGCGCATGGGGAAGGATTGGTTTTTGGAATCGTCCCAACGGCGGGTTTCTTGCGCCACTTTTTTGCCGGAGGATAACACTTGAATCTGCCGTTCGCTCTCATGCGCAATCGCACGCTTGATGGCGCGGAAAGAGTTTAGGTTCTTCATCTCGGTGCGTGTGCCTAAGACTTCGCTGTCTGACGGGTTGACGGAAAGGTTTACATCAACCCGCAGAGAGCTTTCATGCATTTGGCAATCGGAGACGGACAGGTATGCTAAGACAGATTTTACGTGTCCCAGAAATGCGATGGTATCTTCTCCTGTTTGTATTTCCGGTTTTGTTATGATCTCGATCAAAGGGATACCGGCGCGGTTGAAGTCGATATAGTCGGTTTTCTTTTTTGGGCACCGGTGTCGCTTGCCTGTGTCTTCTTCCATGTGGATTCCGTGGAGGTTGATGGTTTTTTGCGTACCGTCAGGCGGGGTGATTGTTACGGCGCCGCCGCGACACAGGGGAAGGTAGTGCTGTGAGGTCTGGTAGGATTTGGGTAGGTCCGGGTAGAAATAATTTTTTCGATCGAAACGATTGTACGGCTGGATTTCACACCCGAGGGCAAGGCCTGCTAAGGTGGCGTATTCCACAACCTTTTCGTTTAGGACGGGTAGCGTGCCCGGTAGCCCTGTACAAATGGGACAACATTGGGTATTCGGAGCGGCACCGAACTCTGTGCTGCAATTGCAGAAGATTTTGGAGTTTGTTGCAAGCTCGACGTGTACCTCTAACCCGATGGCGGTGTTCCAGTGCATGTTTGAATGCCTCATTTTGCGTGTGGTGTTTGCTTGTGGTAGTCGGTCACGCGTTGGAAGGCGTGGCCGAAGCGCAACACATCTATATCTGCAAATCGTCGCCCTACGAACTGTGCGCCGATGGGTAGGTTTTGTGCGTCAAACCCAGCAGGGACGGTAAGGGCAGGCAGACCTGCAAGGTTTGCGGACACGGTAAGCATATCAGAGAGGTAACTTTTCATCGGATCGCCCCCGCCTGATCCGATGCGTGGTGCGGTGGCTCGCGAGGTGGGCAGGAGAAGTACGTCGAAGGTTTGGAAAATTTCATCAAATTTTTGCATGACTGTGATTCTGGCCTGCAAGGCTTTTTGGTAATATGTGTCATAATTTTCGGCGGAGAGTACAAAGGTACCGAGCAGGGTTCGCTTGATGACCTCATCGCCGAATTCTTCGCTTCGCACGCTTTTGTCCATGCTACCTAATCGTGCCAGATTGGAGCTTGCTTCTGCTGTAGAGAGGACGTAGTAGGTGGGGATTACATAGTCCAGGAAGGGCATGCGGATATACGCAACGTCAGCTCCGAGAGAGCGGAGGGTTTCAGCCGCTTGCAGGACACGCTCCCGCACG
>JGI990J12352_1000326_pt1 | contig 10989 bp, 8 predicted proteins | sample Intmic4MA4BA4MSA_FD_12352 | JGI IMG/M metagenome (IMG submission 12352) | reverse complement strand
TCTTGCTTGTAGACTTCGCCACGCCAAATTTTCAGCTCAATGATGAATTCTTGTCCGCCATACGAAATCACAACATCCATGCGCTTACCAGTTGCCAAGTTGGGCTTGGATTCCAAATAGTAGCTACCTTTGCCGTTTAGATACGGCTGGAGGAAGAATAGGAACAAAAAGGCGGCTTCACGTTCGATAAAATCTTGATCTTTGTCCGAATAGTGCAGTTGATAATGAGCGCTAAATTTTTCGAAAAAGAGCTCAATGTTGAATTGCTCGCCGTTGACGATGTCGATTTCAAAGTGAGCGCCGATAATTTTTTTCTTTTCCATTTGTTCCCTGCTGATGAAATAATCGGTCATGATAATTTCAAAAATTTTGTTGTGAATTCTGATATTTCGATCAACGGTTCGAATAAAAGAATAACGCAATCCTTGCTCAATTATTTCATCGCCTTGCGAGAATTTGTACGTTTCGCCAGCCATCAAAAGCCGATACAAAAAATCGGTTAATTCAGGATGGTTGCGCATATTTTTGAATAAATCATCAAATAGCGTATTCGGTTCAGGTTCTTCGGTAATCAGTCTAACCGCGTCCAATATGCCAGCCTTGCTCCAGTTTTTATCCAATTCTTCATCAAGATATTGGCAAATTCGGCAGACTAAAAACGGGTAACCGCTTGTATAAGAATAAATTTCTTCAGCAATTTCCGTAATATTCATGCCTGTTTGTTGGTCGGTTTCATAATCGGTTAGCATGCCGGCGATATCGCTTGCCGAAAATGACATATCTTCGGTGAAATTTTGCGCAATATTCCAAGGCGAGTCTACGGCTTTTTCACCATCTGCTAGAGAGATTTTACCATCTTGTACCATTTTCAGCTTGATATTTTTGATGTCGTAAACACCGGTAAGGATAACGCTATGAAAGGTGAAATCTTGCCCTTTATTTCTAAATTGATATTTATTTCTCAGCATGCCCAAGAAATTTAAAAAGACACGATGGTTGCTGGCTTTATCAACTTTCACCAACCATTAAAATAAATTTTCGCACCTCGCACAGATCGGTAATGTGTTCATTTAACAAATCAAGGCTAGTTATTTCCTCGTTTTACCATTTTTCTTGTTCTGCTTTTAAAGCGCCGGAAAATCGTAATTTTTTTTTGATAGTTCGCAAAAACGCTTGGCAAAATTTTGCTTCAGTCGTAAAAGCTTCGTCGCCAAAGCCTTGAAAGCTTAACAAAATAGGTGTATATTCATTAACTAAATAGCGCTCTAAGGTAGCGAGCGTCGTGGTTTTGCCGTATTGTCGACCACGATTAATTACAAAATAATCCCTTTTGTCAACCAAAACTTTCATTTTTTTAAGTCGGGCGGTAATATCTACCATATAGTAATCAGTCGGAACGCAGATACCTTTTACATTAAAATATTTTTCCACTAGCTCAACCCCTTAGAATTTGCTCTTTTCATCCAAACAGATGCAGATGCAAAAATTTTCAACGCTGTAATAAAAATAATACTACATAACGCGCATGGCGTCAATGTTTTATTTTTTGGTTGAATTTATCAAAACCAAACTTTACGATTGACAAACAGCGACAAATATGCTATCATTAACGCTATGAGTAAATCCTCAAATAATAATGAAAAAAATCTACCAACCGCCGCCATTTGGTAAAATTTTTTCGCCGAAGTAGGGAGAAATTTAAGATGGAATTAGCAAAATTTACAGAGTATCGCGACAAAGTAATCGCCAACTGTTCAAAAATTATTGTTGGTAAGGAGGAAGAAATTTTCCTACTACTAATTTGTTTTGTCTGCTCAGGTCATATCCTGCTTGAAGACATCCCTGGCACAGGGAAAACAATGTTGTTGCGTGCGTTTGCCAAGACGATTGGTAACGATTTTAAACGTGTGCAATTTACCCCAGACTTACTCCCTTCAGATTTAACTGGCATTCACTTCTTTAACCAGAAAATTACGGACTTTGAATTTAGGCCCGGGCCCTTATTTACCAACCTTGTCTTAGCCGACGAAATTAATCGCGCAACGCCGCGGACACAATCAAGCCTTCTGGAAGCAATGGAAGAATTTCAGATAACTGTCGATGGCACAACTTTCCCACTTGCTAATCCGTTTATGGTGATGGCAACGCAAAATCCCCTCGAATCATACGGGACATTCCCCCTACCAGACGCTCAACTGGATCGATTTTTTATGCGACTCACGCTCGGATATATGCCCCGCGTTAAGGAATTAGAAGTTCTCAGAAGGACAAACACTGTCGACTTAATAGAAGCGCTTCAACCGAGCGTCACCGAAGCAGAAACAACCAATATCCGCAAACATTTCACCCAAGTTAAAGTCAGTGATGATGTTGCTAACTATGTCATGGATATTATCGAAGCAACCCGCAAAGATGACCGGTTTGCAACCGGAATTTCTACCCGAGGAGGCAAAGCCTTATTTAAAGCCATGCAAGCTTGTGCAGCGCTTAATGGTCGCGACTATGCAATTCCAGAAGATGTTAAACTTGTTGCGCCAGCAATCCTCGCTCATCGATTAAACATCCCAAATAGTATTAACAGCGATGATTCGACCAAAATTTCCCAGGAAATCATTAACAAAATCACCGTTCCGTTGGAAAAAAGCTAACATTCTAACCAGCCTAAGGAGGCGACAAGCCATGCTAATTTTTCTCATAGCATTTATCATCATTGTGATTTTAGTGCAGAAAAATTCCCAAAAACACGCACTTAAGGGCATTAAATATGATTATCACTTTAGCAAGAAATTCATTGAAATCGGCGAACCAACCGAACTAATCAGCATCCTTACCAATGAATCCCGCCGACTTGTTCCTTTCATTCGGATGGTTGAATCATTGCCAAAAGGCGTTCAAATCCTTAACAACAATGTTTTTATCCGCGAAGCAACAATGAAGCTTGGCTATGTCAGCTATAATTCATCAGTTTACTTAATGGCACGAAGCAAATTACAAAGAAAGCTCAAACTAACCTTCAACGAGCGCGGACGCTACGTATTTAATGGCGCCCACTTACACGGTGGCGATTTCTTAGGGTTGACTGAAAAAATCGAAAAATTCGTCAAACAGCGCGAAATTATCGTTTATCCCAATCTAATCACAGCGCCTCAACTAACGGATCTGCTTGGTGGATTTTTAGGCGATCTTTCCGTTTTACGTTTTATCATGGAAGATCCAATTTTAACAATCGGCACTAGAGATTACACAGGACGCGAACCGTTAAAACAAATGTCTTGGAAACACATCGCCCAAAATAATAAAATGATGGTTAAACAATTTGACTATACCACAGAAATGGTTGTCACGGTCTTTCTTGATACTAGCGCCGTTAAAGGCAAAACTATTGCTAACCAACAATTTGAAACTTGCTTTTCCCTCGCAAGAAGTGTTTGCCAACATCTTGGTCACCAAAAAATTCCCTTCGAATTTGTTTTAAATGCCACTATCGAAGGCCCAACTGTTGCTGATGAACGAATAATCCGAGGCCTCGGCAAAGCTCATTTACGGGCAATTTTAGAAAAATTGGGGCGAGCAAGCTATGGCGTTTGCGAGTCTTATGAAGCAACAATCGCAAAACTAGCTCTAAACCAAGAAAAACAACGCTCNGTAATCATCATTACGCCACAACGAGATTCACATAAAGAAGTTGTGGCCAAGCAGCTAAAAGCAAAAACAGTCGGCACCGTCCGCTTTATTTATGGGGAGGATTTTGATGATATTTCCTAATGGCTTAAAACGAATTTGTGATATTGCCTTTTACATGACATTTGCAAGCATTGTTGGCGAATGGCTTGGCGCTAGCAATCTGATTTTCACCTTACCAAGCTTTGCGATTACTGCCTTTTTATCCGCTTTGCTAGCCCCTTATCAGCGCATTAAATATCTTAGCATCATCCCTTTGCTTTTGATTTTCTTGATAATGCCATTAGTTACCATTGATCTGGTGATTCTTATTCCGGCAATCATCTTTATCATAATGACTTTGCCAAAACCAGATGAACAGCTAGCCCAGTATCACTATGAACGAATTTTTTATGCTTTTTTGCTAGCTTTTAGTTTTATCCTTGTCCTCAAGTTAATCCTAGCTTTTGGGTTAGATTTAGCGGTTTTATCAACGCAATCTTGGTTATTTGCAGCGGCGTTTTTATTTAATTCAATCATGCTCCTGCGGATGGTTCGACACGATGAAACTATTTTGAAGCAACATCAATTTAAGCTAATCAATGCTACTGAGCTTATCGGCGTTGTTGGCGCTATCGGGGTTGTGGTATTGCTTGGAACCGATGCCTTTTTAACATTTGTCCAAAATTCAATACGGTTTATTTGGTCGTATTTATTTATCCCGTTAATCACTTTTAGCGTCTGGCTTTTAGTCGCAGTCCTCACGTTTATCGCTAATATTTTTGGCTTTGGCGGCGATTTTGCGGAGCTTGAGCTTGAAATCCCGCCACTTCCACCGCTAGAAGTAGCGCCTCGGGTGGAAGTGCCCCAAAGCGAGNATAACCTCCCCACCGCCCTCATTACCACAATTGCCATTATTATCGCAATTGCTATTGTTGTTACGTTGCTAATTTACTTGTTTAAATTCCTTGCGCAAAAAACGGACACAACCTTGATTCGGAGTGATGGCATCGAAGAAACAAGATTTTCACTTGATGATGGTGATGAGCAAAAGTCAAAACGAAAAATTGGTAACCGCCAAGAAAATCAAGTACGAAAAGTGTATCAGCAGTTTTTAATCCGCATCAGCAAGCAAGGCATTAAAATCCCGCCCCACGCAACTAGCCTTGATGTGGAAGCTTTAGTTGCTAGCGCAACTAAATCCGAAAAGTTGAGCGATTTCAGAGAATTATATCTCCGGGTTCGTTACCGTGAATCTACATATACTAGTGAAGATGTTAAGCAAATCAAGGGATTGTATAAAACAATTAAACGCAACCTCGACCAGCTACAAAGTATCTGCAACTGAAAAAACATCAAATCCAGCTACAGGAAGTGATGTTTTTTCAATATTTAGGCTCCGCGTCACTCAAATCTTTATGACATAAATTTTCTGACCGCTTTAAAACCTAGTTTGGTTAGCGGCGTTTCGAAGCGTTTTTCAACCATTTTTAATGATTGGCGAATTTGAATATTTTGCGGACAATTTCGCTCGCAAGCTCCGCACTGCGTGCATAAGCTGGGGCTGTGCGGTTTGTCTGAAACAGCTGCCGTGCTCAGCATATAGTGCTTCACGCCGGTAATATAATTTTGGCTAAAACTGTTGTTGTAAGCTGAAAAGCAAGACGGAATGGCAATGCCTTTCGGACAAGGTAAACAGTAATTACAGCCGGTACAGTTGATTTTGTAAGCCTTCTTAAACTCGGCGATTACCTCATCATAAACTGCAACTTCTGCTTTGGATAACGCGGTAAATCTGTCAATGTATTGCAAATTGCTATTCATGATATCAACGCTATTCATCCCGCTCAAAACCACCGTTACTTCGTCTTGATTCCAAAGCCATCTAAAGCCCCATTCTGCTGGTGTGCGCTCTTTATCATGCTTTGCGAATAACGAGATTGCTTGTTTTGGCAACCCAGTTGCTAATCGACCGCCTAGTAATGGCTCCATAATCATCACGGGGATTCCTTTCGCAGCGGCAGCTTTTAAGCCTTTTTTGCCCGCTTGGTAATTTTCATCAGAATAGTTGTACTGGATTAGACAAAATTCCCACGCATAATCAGCAACAATCTTGATGAAATCATCGCAGGTTCCGTGATATGAAAAGCCAATCTGCTTAATTTGCCCGCTTGCTTTTTTCGCGGCAATCCATTTTTCAATGCCAAGCTTCTGGCAATTTTGCCATTGTTCAAATCCTGAGACAGCGTGCAAAAGATAATAATCAATATAATCTGTTTGCAGTCGCTCCAACTGGATTTCAAATAGTCGGTCAAAATCATCGTAAGACTTGCACTTTGAAAGCGGCATCTTGGTTGCAAGGAAAACATCGCCTCGCTTATTATGCTTTGCTAAGATGTTGCCTAAAATCTTTTCGCTATTTGGATAAATGTAGGCTGTGTCAAAATAATTCACGCCGCCGGCAATCGCATTTAAAATCATTTTTTCAGTTTCTGCCTTGTCGCGGGGAAATCTCATACATCCAAGTCCTAAAGCTGAAAGTTTGTTGCCTGAAATTTTATCTACTCGATACTGCATGGAGCATCCCTCCCTTTTCTTGGTAACTAGGATACGCTAAAGTTATCAACTAATTATGAACTAAATGATTTGCTTGCTTTGACTTTATGCCAATTTCCTTTTATTAATCACATCTAATGCAACTGCCATTAACAAAATCAGTCCCATAATCGCTTGTTGCCAATCGACACCAACACCAAGCAGAGACATGCCATTATTAATAACCGCCATGATTAAACCACCCATAATTGCGCCCTTAATTTTCCCCACACCACCTGAGGCGGAGGCGCCACCGATAAAACAAGCAGCAATCGCGTTTAATTCAAATAAATTTCCCGCCGCTGCCGTTGCAGCATTAAGACGCGCCGAAAATACTAAACCTGATAAAGCTGCCAAAACGCCCATGTTAACAAAAGTCCAAAAAATTACCGCTTTCGTTTTAATCCCTGATAAATTTGCAGCCTTTTCATTACCACCAATCGCGTAAAGATACCGCCCAACTTTCATGCGGGTTGTCACAAAATGATAAATAAAAATCAGCAAGCCTAAAACTAGCAACACATTAGGAACACCAGCATGACTTGCTAACGTATAACTAAAAACCATAATAACCACCGATAAAATGGCAATTTGTAAAGCTGTCATCGGCATCGACGCTACTTCAAATCCATGATTTTTGCGATTTTGGCGCGCAACGATTACACTAACCGCAAATGCTGCAGTAACCAAAATTCCAATAACCATTGCCATCAAGTTTAAGCCCTCACCACCAAACGGATTAGCAATAAATCCCGAACTTAACGACCTAAAAAAATTCGGAAAATTAGAAATCGTTCGCCCACCTAAAACAACAATCGTTAAGCCACGAAAAACCAACATGCCTGCCAAAGTGACAATAAAAGCGGGAATCTTCATATACGCCACCCAAAAACCTTGCCAAGCGCCAATTAACGCACCAATAAACAACGAAACAACCATTGCTAAAAACGGATTCATCTCGTGCGTAATCATTAAAATTGCCGAAATCGCTCCAGTAAAAGCTGCCACAGAACCTACCGATAAATCAATGTGCCCAAGAACAATAATCATCAACATCCCAATCGCTAAAATCAAAATATGGCTATTTTGCAAAACAATATTAGTCACATTAACTGGCGATAAAAAAATCCCGTTAGTTGACATCTGGAAAAAAGCAATAATGATGACCAAAAAGAAAATCATACTATACCGCTTAATAAAATTCAAAACACTATTATCCTTCATGCTAAAATACTCCTCTAACTTGTCATAAAAGCCATCATTTTTTCTTGTGTTGCCTCAGTTTTCATCAGCATCCCCGTCATTTTCCCCTCAGCCATCGCATAAATCCGATCGCACATTCCCAAGATTTCCGGTAATTCAGAAGAAATAATACAAACNCCCTTNCCTTGATTAGCTAAATCTTGAATTATTGTATAAATCTCATATTTTGCCCCAACATCAATCCCGCGGGTCGGCTCATCTAAAAATAAAATATCCGGATCGTTCAAAATCCACTTACTTAAAACCACTTTTTGCTGATTCCCACCACTTAAATTACCAACTTTTTGGAAAATAGTTGGCGTTTTGATCTTAACCTTTTGGCGATACTCCTCGGCAACGCTAGCTTCGGCAAACTCATTCATCACGCCATTTTTAGATAACTTGTCAAGATTTGCTAAGGCGATGTTACCTGTAATTGTATCATCAAGGATTAACCCATTCCCCTTGCGATCCTCAGAAGCGTAAGCAAAGCCGGCTTTGATCGCATCGCTAACCGTATTTAATTTAAGCTCTACACCATTTTTCTTAACTGTTCCACTAATGTTACTACCATAGCTTTTGCCAAAAAGACTCATCGCAAACTCCGTTCGCCCAGCGCCCATTAAACCCGCAATGCCGACAATTTCGCCCTTTTTAATGGTAAAATTAAGATTATCCAAAACTTTTTGTTCTTTGTAAAGCTCGTGATGAACAGTCCAATTTTCCACTTCTAATAACACATCGCCAATTTTGGCGTCGCGCTTTGGATAACGATCGGTTAAATCTCGCCCAACCATTCCGCGAATAATGCGATCTTCGGTAATTTCGTTTTTATGCTGATAAATCGTTTCGATAGTTTTGGCNTCGCGTAAAATTGTTAAGGCATCGGCGATCGCNGTTACTTCATTTAGTTTATGAGAGATAATAATCGAAGTCATGCCTTGCTTTTTAAATTCTAGGAGCAGATTAAGCAAGTTTTGGCTNTCATCTTCATTTAACGAGGCGGTTGGTTCGTCGAGGATTAGCAGTTTAACCTTTTTTGAAAAAGCTTTGGCGATTTCAACTAGCTGTTGTTTGCCGACACCGAGATTGGTGATTAAGGTTTCTGGTGATTCTTCAAGGCCAACCATTTCCAAATATTTTTTACCTTCGCTTAGCGTTTTGTTCCAATTGATAACCCCGTTTTTGTCTAGCTCGTTGCCAAGGAAAATATTTTCAGCAATTGATAAATACGGAATTAAGGCAAGTTCTTGATGAATAATAACAACGCCCTTTGCTTCGCTTTCTCGCGTATTTTTAAACTTAACTTCCGCGCCTTCAAAGATAATCTTTCCCGAATATTCGCCAAACGGATAAACCCCGCTTAACACTTTCATTAGCGTCGATTTGCCAGCACCGTTTTCGCCACATAAGGCATGAATTTCGCCGGTCTTAACCTGAAAGTTGACGTTATCTAATGCTTTTACCCCAGTAAATTCCTTTGTAATACCCCGCATTTCTAATATGACATTCGCCATCGTTATCACACCTTTTCAAAAGAAGAGGTCTAAGGCTTTCATTGTGATTACCAAGACCTCATTATTTAAGCAATTTTTTATTCTAATCCGAGTTCGCTAGCGGTATAAAAACCTGAGTCAACAAGGATTTCTTGAACATTATCAGCAGTTACGGTAATCACATCAACTAGATATGACGGGACGATAAAGACGCCATTATCATATGTTTGCGTATCGTTAACTTGCACTTCTCCACCTGTGAAAATTGTTTGCACCATTTGAGCCGCTGTTGCGGCTAAGATTCTGGTGTCTTTAAAGACGGTCATTGATTGATTCCCAGCAAGGATGGCAATCGTGTTTGCTAAGTCAGCATCTTGACCAGTTAGCACCGGAACCTCAAGTCCGAGATTTTGAAATGAGGCAATAATTCCTAGCGCTAAAGAATCATTTGGCGAGAGAACTGCGTCGATATTGTCGTTTAAGCTTAACAAATTATCCATGCGGTTTGTTGCTTCAGCTGTTGACCAGCCAGGGATAGCAATTTGGTTAAAGTCCGTTTGTCCTGATTGTACTACCAAGGTGCCATCTGCAATAAATTCATCAAGAACCGACATTGCACCAGCGTTGAACAGGCGAGCATTGTTATCATCTGGCGCTCCGGCAAACAGTTCGATGTTAAAAGGTCCCGCATTTTCACGTAATCCCAGTTGGTCGATGATAAAGTTACCTTGTGTTTGCCCGACTAAAAAGTTATCAAATGTTACATAATAGGAAACGTGTTCAGAATTCATAATCAAACGATCATAGGCGATTACGACAATTCCAGAAGCTGCAGCGGTTTCTAAAACGCTTGTTAACGTTTCGCCGTCGATAGCAGCAATAACTAAGATATCCACACCTTGAGTAATCATGTTTTCAATTTGCGAAAGTTGCGTTGCGACATCGTCTTGGGCAAATTGTAAATCAGTGCGAAAACCTAAAGCTTGCAAATCCGCTTGAATTTGCGTCCCATCGCGCTCCCATCTTTCTAGCGACATCGAAGGCATTGAAATACCAACAAATCCGTCCTCATCGCCTGCTGGCTCTGGTTCATTTGTCGAATCATTTTCATTAGCAGGCAACTGCTCGGCGCCTCCAAGATCACCACTGTCACCATTACCACCACACGCAACCAGCATAACCATTAGGCCTAACCCTAATAGAAATAATCCTAATTTCTTACTTTTAAAAATCATTGAAATTCCTCCTCTTAACCCTTTTTAGGCACTTTATTTTTAATACATGGCACGAGCAAACACGTTTTCACTGTTTTACTTCGCCAATTGTAGTATATCATATTTAGCAAACTTTGTCTAGTTGATAGCTACTTCTTTTCACGCAAAACGCATGAAGCAAATTTCCAAAGTAGATCTTAACGTCAATTTCCGAAAAATTGCGATTTAAAGATTCAAAATGTCGGCTAAGTACTTAGCAGGATTGCTTCCAATACGGTTGCGTAAGTTCTTCTGGAATGAAGAATGTAAAATCATTGTCATCAAACTTTTCATCATTTGAAAGAGGTGTTTCTAAGTCTGAGCCAACATCAAGCAATTTGGCGGCAACCTGAAGTTGGTATGTTTTTTGAAAAATGTTCACATAGTATGGTGAAAAGTTCAAAAGTGTGTTATAATAGTTAAGACGGATGGGGTTTATGTGTTAGTTTAGTAGATTGTTCTGATAACTCTAACACAAAGGCTCCCGTCTTACTGTATAAATGCGTCGCATTAGGAGATGATTGAATGTTAACAACAGCGCTAAATTTTAATGGAACAGCACGCGCAGCGATAAATTTTTATGCTACTGTTTTTGGTTGTGACTGGGTGGCCAAAGCCATCCACAAAGGTGAAGATAATTTGGTTGCTCATGCTGAAATAACGATTTATGGCAACCGTTTAATGCTAGCTGATGTCGATTTTGACAATGATAATTTCGCAGGCTTTTCCCTGGCTATCAACCT
>JGI990J12352_1000325_pt1 | contig 11017 bp, 12 predicted proteins | sample Intmic4MA4BA4MSA_FD_12352 | JGI IMG/M metagenome (IMG submission 12352) | reverse complement strand
TAAAGCTTAGATGGCTTTGAATTACCATTTATTATAATCCAATCTTCATGATACCACATTTTTTTACTAATTTCAACACTTTTTATCCATAAAAAAACGAAAAAACGCCTTAAAACGACAATTTGCGTTATTTTTCTACTTTAAAATCGGCTTTGAAGTTGGTTAAAGATGATAATGCTTTAATGATTATATTAGACGCTTTCGTAGAAATTAAACCATCGTCAGGGGCGCTAACGTTGCAAGGTTGCGGATTTCTTTAGATGGCAATTTTTTGCCGTTTTTTGGTAATAAAAATTAACACCTGCGAAAAATTTCGCTTTCGCTTGTTAGAAGTCGGTGTTTTGAAAAAAAAATTTTACTTTTTTGCCGATTTCGTTTATAATTAATAGACATGACGTGCATTTTCGATTAAAATAAGAGATAGTGTATCGTGATGCTCCCAACTTGCTTACAAATTTTAAGCGAAGTTTGGGGGTTAGGAAGTCTAGATATTGAGAGGTTTGTTGCGTAAAATGAAGATAAGGCAAGTTTTGTTTATTGTAAATCCTGTTTCGGCAGGTGGGCTGACGCTTAAGGTTTGGAATGATTTGGTTTTAAATCTGGAGGCGGTGCCGTTTGGTTATGATGTGCAGTTTACTAAAAAGCCCGGTGATGGTTGCAAGCTAGCCCAAGATGCCGTGGCAAAAAATTATTATGATACGATTGTTTCAGTCGGGGGGGATGGGTCGGCAAGTGATGTTGTTAACGGTTTAATGACTGCCGGTGTTAGTCATGCCAATTTGCCAGCTTTTACGATTTTTCCGTCTGGGACAGGTTCTGATAGCGTGCGAACTTTGAAAATTCCCAAGGATGTTAAAAGTTTTGTACGAGTGGTTGAAGGTTATCAACCGGTGCTTGTGGATGTTGGCATTACCGAGTTTGTCACCGATACGAAGCAGGCGGGGGTTCATTATTTTTTAAATGCTTGTGAGATTGGGATTGGCGCCGTTGTGGCGAATGTGGTTAATGGTGTTGATAGTAAAAAGCGTGGCAAGGCGAAGTATTTTCGTCAAGTTGTTGAGCAAACTTTTAGGTTTGAGCGTTTTAATGCGACATATGTGTATGATGGCGATAGTTCTGCTGTTGAGGATAGTTCGGTAATTGCCATTTGTAATGGGATGTTTTTTGGCGGGGGGATGCAGATTTCGCCAAAGTCAAAGCTAGATGATGGTATTTTAGAATTAGTTGCGACAAATCGTGTGTCTAAAGTTGGCTTGATTGGCATTGTTTTAAAGCTTTATGCCGGAACCCATATTCCGCACCCAAAGATTAATTTTCACCAAGCGAAAGGCTTTGATATTAAGCTTAAAACCCCGCAATTGTTGGAAGCTGACGGCGAGGTTGTTTCGACGATTACCAAAGCCACTTTTAAGACATTGCCACAGGTGTTAAAAGTGCTACGCTAGTAATAAGGGCAACGCTGGTTAGCTTGGTAACCACCGTTAATGCTCACAACGTGATAGCCATGAGTTTGTAAGATTACGCACGCTCTGTGACTAACAAAACCGTATTCACAAATCAGGTAGTAAGTGTTTTTGCGATTTAAGTATGCGTCTGGATATGTCATCAAGAGATCGTAGGGGAGGTTTTTTGCACCAATTGCATGTCCTTGGGCGTATTCATGCGTGGTTCTAAGATCAATCAGGTGATGTTCTCCGGCGTTTTGTTGTTGTAATTTTTGTAGTTCTTGTAAAGTAATGCTGGTTGGCATTTGTTAATCCCCCTGAAATCAAAGTTATCCTCGCAAATGGCGTCACTTGCGAGAATGTTTTAAGTAATCAGTTTAGTATATGCAAAAGGAGGTGCCATGTTGCATGAAAAAAAAGCTTGCTCAGATATATCAAGAAAATTGTATAACCGGAACAATTCCTCAGGATGTTAACAAGTATTATTGGTTTATTGATGAAGAAAATTTGCCAATCGGGATTAGGAAAACCATTTCCAAAGTTGAACGCGAACTCATTGAGTTAAGTTATGCCCGACTAGCGGTCAATAAACTACACGATACTAAAAGATTGCAGTGGTTAAATTTTTTGGTTGGTAACGGGTTTAAGCAATTTCCAGAAAAGGCTCTTGGGATAGCGGCAATTAATTTTATTTTCTTTTTTCATGATTTGGATAATCATTTGCAACGAGAATTTGAAGCGCTAGCACAAGGTTTTAATGGTAATTTTGAGGTGTTTTTTCTGGAGCCAGGTTATGGTTTTATTCTCGATTTATCAGCGGTTGGCGTTGCGGATAGTTCGGAGCTTAAGGATTTTTTGCTAGCCTCAAAGCAGGATTTTTCATCAGAGTTAATCTTTTATCAAACGATTAATTACACAGTTGATGAGCGTTTACCAGAGAAGTTTAGCGCCGAATTTGCTTTGTTCAAGGAGTTTAAGCGAGCTGATTTGGATTTGATGAAATATCCGGATATTTTCTTAAATTATCTCGGATCCAGTGAGGTTATTGCTAAACATGCGCAATTTAATGACTGGTTTAAAGCGTTTTTCACTGTTGATGTCGAGTTGCTAGCGGTTGTGAAGTGTTATTTGGAAAATGGTTTTAACATCACAACTGGCGCCAAGGTAATGCATATGCATCGCAATACTTTTATGAATAAGTTGGATCGCTTTGTTAGTATTACGGGTATTGATGTTAAGAATTTTGATGAAGCAACGATTGCTTATTTGTTAATTAGGTTACGAAAGGATGGGTAAATTTTGAAAAAGTATAAAGATGTTGCGGTGGCGTTTTTAAGGGCTGGGGCATTAGGATTTGGTGGCGGACAAGTATGTTTGCCCTTGATTCAAAGGGAAGTGGTTAACCGCTATCAGTGGTTTGATAATGATGAATTTGGGGAAATTGTCGCGATTAGCAATACCTTGCCAGGACCACTTAATACGAAAATGGCTGGTTATGTGGGCTATCGTGTTGCTGGCGTATTTGGCGCAATTATTGCGGTTTGTTCGACAGTTTTACCATCGGTGACAGCGCTAATTATTTTGCTGGCTGTCTTGGATGGTTTTCGCGATAATGTGATTGTTGCTAGTATGACACAAGCGATTATTCCGGTTATCGGTGTAATGCTTAGTTTAATGGCGTGGCAATTTTTAAAGTCCGCTGTCAGCGAGCTAGCGTGGTTAGTTGTGTTAGCGCATCTTGTTGTTATTGCGACTTTGATTGTTTTGCTAAATGTGCATCCGGCAATTATTATCGGGAGTTTAATTGCTACGGCGATTCTTAAACCAGTTAAAGGCGCAAAACCTGTTAGCAAGGAGGAGCAATAATGGCAGCGATCGTTGAATATTTAGAGATTTTTTGGGCGTTTTTTAGTACAAATCTGCTTTGTTTTGGCGGTGGTTCAGCTTCAATTCCCTTAATACAGCACGAAGTTGTCGAGGTTTATGGTTGGATGAGTGAGCTTGAGTTTATCGAAATGCTAGCAGCAGCCAATGCTTTGCCAGGACCAATTGCGACCAAAATGTCTGGCTATGTTGGCTATCTTAATCAAGGCATTTTAGGCACAGCGATTGCTTTAGTGGCAACTGTAGGACCATCATTATTTTTAAAAATATCGTTGATGAATTTCTTGTTAAAACATCAAGACTCGCCACGCGCTAAGCGTTTGGCTTTGTATATTAAGCCAACAATCGTTGTGCTTTTAGGGATTATTGTCGTGCAGAATTTTACCATTGCTGCCAACACGATGGGCATTGTCCATTTGCTGATTTTAGTTTTCGCTGCTTACTATTTGCTTGGCAAACGAAAAATGCACCCCGCAGTTGTGATTTTGGGTGCATTAGTTTATGGTGGGATTGTCGGAGCGCTTGCGCTTTAGCTAAATCTGCCGTTTTTTAAGGCGCGGCAATGGTGCTTACCAAATCGTCAGCAGTAATTTCACTAGGAATTAATTCGCGGTTTACCAGCCAATCAATTGCAGCTTGGCGAACGTATTCATCAGGCATTTGGTTATGTGTAAATTCTGGTAATACTAGATGATTAGCAACATCAGCGGGAAAGCCAATAACATCAACCATCAGCTGAAAGTAATCAGCAAGTGGCGTCGCGTTTAAAAAGTCAATTGCGCGGTTGTAAGCGCGGTAGAAGGCGCGGATCTCCTCAGGCATTGTGTCGATAATTTCATCTGTAAAAGCGATAACAAACGGAATGAAATCAATCTCAATTGTATTAGTAATCCCATAAAGTCCATCAGCCATCGCAATGGTTGCCCAAGGTTCTGGTAAAAGCGCAGCCGCAACTTGGCCAGCACGCAAAGATTCAAGTCTAGCGGGAATTGACGGGATAACTTCACGCGTAATATGATCATGATGAAAGCCGGCTAGCTCAACCATTTGATCAAGCACAAAATGAATTGCCGTATTATACGAAATTACAACACTTTCACCAGCAAGCTCAGCAATGCTATTAAAACCCTCGTTAGCAACTAGCGTAAAACGCCCAGATGTTGAGCCTGTTGCTTTTAACGGCATCACATCAGCTGCGCGCGATAAACCAACAGCAACCAAATCAATCGTCGCCCCATCTAAAAGCCCGGCAAGCAACGCAGCATCACGGTCGGCAGCGCTTGAAAATGGCTCAAGATTGACGCTTAAACCTTCATCAGCAAAATAACCATTATAATCAGCAATGACGATGGGAAAAGCATCGATTGACGCCATTAAACCAAACGTTAACTCGCCTAATGATGCAGTTGTTGCTAATTCATCATTAGGAGGATTATCAACCCCGGCAACTGGATCGTCGGTTAAGGAATTGTTACCATCATTAGCGCAAGCACTCATGATTAAAAACAACCCGCCCGCGACTAATCGCATAAAAATTTTATTCTTAATATTCATCTTTTTGAAACCTCGCTTTTGTTGATAGTTTTTTGACTGTGTTAATTATATCACTTTTTCCAAAACTTGTGAAGAGTAGATGCCAAACATCTTGCTTAGTTGCAAATTAAATTTTAACGCTAAAATCGCTAAGTGGCAATGACCTACACTTAATTTGAGGTCCTGGTTGCTGATTTTTAAAGGTTTAACCGGCAATTAGCGAGCATATAATTAAGTTAAAAAGATGGAGGTCAGCGCACATGAAAACTGGATTGTGGATTATGAAAAAACTCATTTTTGGCTTTGTGGCCTTGTTTAGCTTTAATTTAGTTGGCACTTTGATCGGTGTTGTGATTTCCCCGACTTGCTTATCAGCGTTACTAGTTGGCAGTTTAGGTTTTCCTGGAGCAGTTCTTGTTTATATCGGGAAGTTTTTGCTTGGGATTATCGCCAGTTAAGCGCGATAATTGAAATAAATTAAAAACACCCCTTTAACTATGCGCCTTAATGTGGTATAATTAAACGCAAAGGTGGCAGTTATTTGTGAACCAGCGCTGTTATTCTTAAGTTTTAGATTGTAGCTACTATAAAAAAAAGTAGCAATAGCATTAGGATTTTGAGATTTTTATTTGGGAGTTGAGATTTATGCCATTAGTTAACATTAAAATGCTCGAAGGTCGCACGACTGCGCAGAAGAAGGCGTTAGTACAAAAAGTTACGCAAGCCGTAGTTGAAACAACTGGAGCTACTCCAGAACGAGTGTCAATTGTAATTGAAGATATGCCAAAACATAATTTTGCTCAAGCTGGAGTGTTGGCAAGTGAGAAGTAATAATGACGGCAACGCCTTGGTTGCCGTTTTATTTTACATTGTAATGTAGGTGATATTTGTGGAAGTTTTAGATGTTAAAAATTTAAGTGAAATCAAGGACGATTTAGCCGCTGCAATGGGTTTTTTTGATGGTGTACACCTTGGACATCAGCAAGTTATTAATAATGCGCTTCATTACGCCAAGGAAAATCGTGCCAAAAGCCTAGTGATTACTTTTGATGAAAGTCCAAAAGTTGTCCTTAAAACCATCAGCAATTCGGAATATTTAACACCAATTACCGAGAAGTTGCGTATCCTAGAAAATATGGGTGTTGACTTTGTCTTAGTTTTAAAATTTGATGCGCTAGTAGCCAATTTAACAGCAGCTGAATTTATTGATCAGTACTTGTTAAAAATTGGGATTTGTTATTTAGCCGTTGGCTTTGATTTTATGTTTGGCAACGGGCGGGAAGGAAATGCTAACTATTTACAAAGCCATGGCGGTTTTAAAGTAGACGTTTTAAGACCGGTGCTAATTAGTGGTGAGAAAGTGTCGACGACCCGAATTAAAGATCGCCTTAAAGACTATGACTTTGCCTTGGTTAATTATATGATGGGTCGTCGCTTTTCGCTAAGCGGTGAAGTTGTTTATGGTCAGCAACTAGGCCGAAAAATTGGCTTTCCAACAGCAAATCTTAAATCGGATAGTCCTTGGTTAGCCGATTTATGCGGAGTGTATGCAACGTTTAGCTACGTTGACGGCGTGCGATATAAAAGCATGACTAACATTGGCTTTCGACCGACGATGAGTGAACAAGATTGCATCACCGTTGAAACTTACATCTTCTCACTAGCTGCGAAAGATGCGAATCTTTATGGCAAACTACTGCGCATTGAATTTTTAAAACATCTCCGTAATGAAATTAAATTTAGCGGGATTGATGAGTTAGCTATCCAGTTAGAAAAAGATAAAAATACTGTTGATAAAATGTCTTTTTATGACTAAAGGACGAGTTTTAGGCATATACTTGCACCAAACATGCTAACTTGACAACAAAAAAAACTTCTAATTTATCAGAAAATCCGTCAAAAGCTGCATATTAAGCTACGACATCTGGTATAATGGAAATCGTTGTGTCTTTAGTTCAAAATAAGAACTATGTTTATCGAAGGGACGAGAAGCTATGGAGTTAATTAAAATTGAGGGCGGGCACTCGTTACGAGGCGTGGTTAAAATTGATAGTGCCAAAAATAGTACTGTTGCCCTAATCCCCGCATCTATCTTGGCGGAAACGCCGGTAATACTTGAAAAAATCCCACGAATTGTGGATGTTGCAAGGCTTGGTGAAATGATCGAACAACTAGGTGGTAGCTATCACTATGATGGCGATAATGACGAAGATTTTGTTATTGATCCAACCGCCATTAAAAATGTGCCACTACTCGATGGCTCGGTGACAAAATTGCGAGCATCTTATTACTTTTTAGGAGCCCTGCTTGCAAAATTTAAAGAAGTTAGAATCGGGATGCCTGGTGGCTGCTACCTAGGCCCGCGCCCAATTGATTTACACCTAAAAGGATTTGAAGCCTTAGGTGCAACAGTTGAGCAAGACGGTGGCGTGATTCATATGAAAGCAAACAAATTAAAAGGCGCTAAAATTTATCTAGACTTTCCTTCAGTTGGGGCGACAATCAATATTATGATTGCCGCATCAAAAGCAAGTGGTACAACCATTATCGAAAACGCCGCCAAAGAACCTGAAATTGTCGACTTATCAAACTTACTAAACAACATGGGCGCTGTTATTCGTGGCGCTGGAACCGATGAAATTAGGATTCAAGGCGTTGAGCGCTTAATGGGAACAAGACATGCGATTATTCCTGATCGAATTGAAGCCGGAACCTATATTACCTTGGCTGCCGTAGTTGCAGACGAGGTGAAAATTGCCAATATTATCCCGCATCACCTCGATGCCCTAATCTCAAAACTTCAAGAAATGGGCGTGGCCATTGAGGTTCATACCGACTCCGTGACTGTTCGTGGTAACAAAAATCTAAAAGCAGTTGACTTTAAAACAAGCATCTACCCAGGACTGGCAACCGACCTACAACAACCGCTAGTTACCTTACTAACTCAAGCGATCGGGGTTGGCAAAGTCGAAGATACAATTTACTCTGACCGCTTTCGCAACTGTTATGAATTAAATAAAATGGGTGCGAATATCGATGTTCTTGGCAAAACCGCCATTATTAACGGGCGCACACCACTTAGCGGGGCGCGGGTGATGGCAACCGACTTACGAGCCGGAGCATCGCTGGTAATCGCTGCCTTAAGTGCAAAAGGTATTACAGAAATCGGGAATGTTTACCATATTGATCGAGGTTATTCAAACATTGAGGAAAAACTAACTAACCTTGGCGCAAAAATTTGGCGAGAACGCGAAAATAGCTAAACATTGCGTTTCACAATTTCCAAAATTAACGATGTAAAAAGCGCAAGTATTGTAACTAAAATTACGATTTTGCGCTTTTTATGCATTTTTTAATTGAAAATAATCAAGAAATTTGGTAAAATTAAAACTATCGTACAATCCAAACGGGTCCAAATTTCAAAATAAGCAGTTTGCGACAAGTTTGGCGTATATGTCTAACTTTTTTGCTATAACAAAAATTGGAAATAAAATCGGAGTGGATTATCATGAAAAAGAAAATTGTAATTACAGGAACCGCTGGCTTGCTTGGCCCGTATGTCGTCGAGCATTTCTTAGAACAAGGTTATGACGTTTTAAGCGCCGACATCAACGAACCAAAATCGCTTAAATGTCGCCACTGGACAGTTGATTTAAATGATTTAGGTCAAGTTTATGGAATGCTACAAGGCGCTGCGGGCGTCGTTCACTTAGCGGCAATTCCTCGTGCGGACATTTATCCAAATGCGACAACTTTTGCTAACAATATGATGAGTTCCTACAACATCATGGAAGCGAGCGCTCACCTTGGAATCAAAAAAGTCGTCATCGCCTCTAGCGAATGCGCTTACGGACTTTGCTTTGCCAAAGATGATCTCGTCCCAGAATATGTACCAGTTGATGAAAACCACCCTGCGTGGGCTGAAGACTGCTATGGAATTGCCAAAATTGCCGCCGAAGTTGTCGCCCAAGGCATTAATCGCCGTGCTAAAACACAAATCATCTCGCTACGACTAGGTAACATTATTACCCCGCAAATGTATAATGAAATTTTCCCAAGCTTTATCAACAACAGCTATCAACGCATGCGCAATTTGTGGAACTACATTGATGCCCGTGACATTGCAACAGCTTGCCGACTTGCTATTGAAGTTGATGGATTAGGGGCTGAAGTTATGAACATTGGTGCAGATGACACTTGCCAAGCCATTAAAAGCATCGACTTAATTAAAGCTGAATTTCCAACGCTAACAGATATTCGTGCCGACATTAACGAATACCAACCAATTTATTGCAATAAAAAAGCTAAAAAAATGCTAGGCTGGCAACCAGTGCACCACTGGCGTGATTATGTGCAAGAATAGTTAAACCTCCTAGTTTAGCATAAGGAAAAAAAGCACATAATACTAAACAAACCATTATGAATGGAGACAACTGTGATGATTGAAGAAGAATTATTAGAGATTTTGCATTATGGCGAAGGTGTTGAAATTGAATGTAAAAAATCTGCAAATGCTCTACCAAAAGACATTTGGCCAACTTATTCTGCTATGGCAAACACTAATGGTGGTGTTATTTTCCTTGGTGTTGTAGAAGACGAAAAAGCATATACTTTTGATATTCATGGTGTTGCAAATGTTAGTAAGATTTTAAAAGATTTTTGGAATACAATCAATAGCAATAAAGTTAGTAAGAACATTTTAGCAGATGGGGATGTCAAAGTCATCGAATTCGGTAGCAAATCCGTGATAAAAATTAATATTCCCCGAGCTAGTTACAAAGATAAGCCCATCTATGTTAATGAAAATCCATATTATGGAACATATAAACGACAAAACGATGGCGATTATAGATGTTCGCTAAACGAGGTCAATTCATTAATCCGTGATGCCAGTGAGGTGGGGATTGATTACAAAATTATAGTGCATCGTAACATGGATGATATTGATTTAAAAACCCTTGAAAAATATCGAAATCATTTTAAGGCTATTCATTCTGACCACGTTTTTATTGATTTAAATGATCAGGAATTTTTGAGACATTTAGGCGGTTTAACTAAAGATAAGAAAACCGGAAATGATTATTTGACTCAAGCTGGTCTGTTGCTATTTGGAAAAGGACTAAGTATTCGCGAAGAATTTCCCGACTTAAATCTTGACTATTTAGATAAAAGAGATTTAATTGGTGATCAGCGCTGGTCTGATAGATTAACCATCGACTTTGCATGGGAGAACAATTTATATAATTTTTATACAAGAGTATTGAGAAAGATTGTTGATGATTTAAAACGCCCATTTAAACTTGATTTAGATACTTTAGCTAGAGTTGATGACACTCCTGTCCATGCAGCTGTTCGTGAAGCCTTCGCTAATGCTGTTATTCATAGCGATTACAACATCCGTGGAACACTACGAATTGAGCGACATAAAACCCATTTTGTATTTTCAAATCCTGGAACCTTGAAACTATCGCTACAAGAAATATTTCAAGGTGGCAAACCGATTGCTAGAAATCCAACTATTCAAAAATGTTTTCGTATGATTGGTTATGGTGAGAGTATTGGTTCAGGTTTCCCTACGATAATAAAAGCATGGACAGACCAACATTGGCGCTTCCCGCAACTTGAAGAAAATCATCATACTAGAGATGTTACCTTAACCCTTTGGATGACTTCATTGATTCCAAAAGAATGCTTGGAAAAATTAGAATATTTATTTGCCGAAAAAATTAATCAACTAACAACTATGGAAATTTTAGCGTTAAGCACTGCAGAAATGGAAGGTAAAGTCAGCAATACGAGCTTGCAGTCAATTTCAGATATGCACGGACAAGACATTGGAAAAATGTTAGCTAATTTGGTGAGGCAAGGTTTTTTGAATGAAGAAGGTTATGGTCGTGGCAAAAAATATTTTNTGAATGAAAAAGATGCAAATAATTTCAATAATAAATCAGATGAAATAAAAAAACGCGAGGAAGAAATTTTTGAATTACTAAAACAAAATCAAAGAGTGTCCAGAAAACTTATTATGGAAACCTTCAATTTATCACAAAAAAAAGTCCAAGCAACATTAACTAATTTAACTGAGCAAAGAAAAATTAAACGCATTGGAACATCACGCTCTGGTCATTGGGAAATACTTGATGAATAAAAGGTTC
>JGI990J12352_1000324_pt1 | contig 11027 bp, 9 predicted proteins | sample Intmic4MA4BA4MSA_FD_12352 | JGI IMG/M metagenome (IMG submission 12352) | reverse complement strand
GTGCGAGGTTGAGCAGGACAGATCGAATGAGATGCAAGAGTTTTTAGATATCACACCGGGCGAACGAGTTACATACTTCCCGAAAATATGGTATCGGATGGAAAAAGGGCGAGTTTTTATAACCGTGAAGATTGTTGTAGGTAAGCATTATAAAGCTCTGTCGGATTTAGAAGGTCTGATTGAGCCAGCTCTTTTTTGTGAGACGATTGGGAAAGATTATCATGAGGGCTATATCTCTTATGAGTTCCTTTATAATGCAGAGCTTGCTCGGATTAATATGAGTGATGTCGTGGTTAAGGACGGCTCGATGAAGTTTATGGATCATATCTCGTGGGCATTCGATTCTCTTCCCCACATGTTGATCGCTGGGGGTACTGGTGGCGGAAAAACATATTTTTTGCTTGCGATTATAAATGCTTTAGTTAAAACAAACGCCGTCTTGTATATTTTAGACCCGAAGAACTCAGACCTTGCCGATTTGCGTAAGGTTATGCCGAATGTTTATTCTGACAAAGAAGGTATGATTGGTTGTGTTAATACTTTTTATGAGGACATGATGACCCGCAATGATGAAATAAAGTCGTTGCCGAATTATGAAACAGGTAAAAACTATGCCTATTTTGGTTTAGAGCCGCGATTTCTGATTTTCGATGAGTATGTGGCTTTTATGAAGATGATTGAGCGGGAGAGTATGCCTGTTATGGATAAGATTCATCAGATTCTTATGCTTGGCCGGCAGAGTGGTTTTTTTCTCATCTTAGCGTGTCAGCGTCCTGAGGCAAAGTACTTACAAGATGGTGCTCGGGATCAATTTGGTTTTCGCGTTGCTTTGGGTTCATTTTTTGAAGCTGGCTACCTTATGATGTTCGGCGAGGTGAAAAAGGTTTTTGTCCAAAAAAAGATTTTAGGCCGAGGATATGCATATGCTGGCGGAAATGTGATTAGTGAGTTCTTTACGCCTCTTGTTCCGAAAAATTATAAATTCCTTGTTGAGATCGGTAAATACACTACTCCGCCAGAACCGAAAGAAGAACTTGGTCAAGACAAAGTGATTTGTCTTGAAGACGCCTTGGAGGAAGATGATCAATATTTAGGGGCTGACGCCCCGGGATCGAAAAAAAGAGCGGAATGGGGTTTGCGATGATGAAGGTTAATCGCTATAATTCCTGCAAACATTATCAAAAGATTTTGGCAGCGTTGAATCAGGGTAGTACGGATAAACAGGCGAAAGAGAGATTTGTTGAGATTTTCCATTTAATGCAAACGGTAGACTTGGGTGCAGTTTCGTCAGACTTTCCGAGGATGTGGGAGCATTGGAATTTGTTCTCTCGTTATGTCGAGATTTACTTTTTGATCCTGCGGGGGGAGTATGATCATGCTCTGTATGAGACACATAAGCTGATCCGTTTCTTTCCGTGGTTTTGCATAAGCCCTGGTGTGTGGTACAATATAGTGGACATTATATCTGTGCCGGAGGGTGGAGTTATGTTTAATTGGACAAAGAATCAACACCTTCACGAAAATGCCTACATAACTTGTTTAAAGGCTTGGAAGCGCGGTTTTTCATTCAAGTCAGCAGTTGAAGATAGAAAAAGAGATATTTTGAGTGAATCATGTTCTCGTTCGTGTTATGAGCGCAGTTTAGGGCGTATAGAGCTTATGCTTGAACACGCAGAAGATTCTGACAGTCGGTGTGATCTGCTTGAGTTTTTGATGCATATGATTAAGAATGATATTAAGTATGACTGTCTGGCGAATGTGATTTATGAAGAAGCTGGAATTATGCCACTTCTGAAATTCTGTTTCCCCATGCATTATTACGATTTAGATGGACAGGAGCATAGATTAAAACCCATTGGTCAAACTGAGGTTGATTTCTCGAAGAATTATGTATTTTCTACCCCGTGGCACTTGAAGCGTACTCCTTCAAATTTTCTTTATTTGAAAGACAGACGGTTTCAGCAGGACGAGACAAATCATCTTGCGCTCTATTATAGGCAAATCAACTTCTGTCATGTTTACAACGGACACCATTCCACAATGACCGGGTTGTATAAAGGGCAAGGTCAGATTACAGCGGATGAGATCGATATGACACCATTGTTTGAACATGTATACACGGACGGCGCAGATTGGTATTGTCAGCATACGCACAAAGTGTTAGATCAGGTATTCGACTTCCGTTTCGCGCTGTTATTTGAGTTGGGACGGAGAAAAGTTCGAAGTAGGTGATCTTATCCAATACTTAACCAGACAGGCCTTGTAATAGGGTTTGTCTTTTTTTTTGCATAATAACATTAAGAATAGTGAGGTATGTATCATTGCAATCAAAACATAATCTTCGTGATCCCCCGGAGTTGGTGCTGTGCATGTGCGCTATCTTTTTTGCCACTTACGCCGCATTTGCGTTATCTATTTATGGATTCGCACTCTGGTTTATCCAGCCACCTTCTGTGGATCGCTTTATTGAGCCACCTGCTCGAATGGAAACAATACCAATGGCATCAGTCGAACTTGAGTCTATCCATGTCGAGACAGTCGCATTATCTGTGTCGGAAGCACCGGAACATGACCGTATCTACACTATTTTAGTCGCAGGAGAAGATATTGGGGGTTTAACAGATGTCATTATGCTAGTCTCTTTCAACGTGACCGAACGCACCATTAACGTGCTCAGTATCCCACGCGATACGATGGTAAACGTCCCATGGGCGGGACGGCGTATCAATTCTATCCGCAATCTCTACCGAAGATTACCGCAGGATTTCGATCATTATATTTATGCCCTGACAGACCATGTAGAGCGGATTGTAGGCTTCCCGGTCGATCATTGGATTACTGTTGACTTGGGCTCATTCATTACCCTAGTGAACGCCATCCCCGGTGACGGTATTTATTTCAACGTCCCGCAACGGATGAGCTACCGCGATCCATATCAAGGATTAACCATCGATCTACAACCCGGGTATCAATACCTATGTGGTTATCAGGCCATGCAACTTGTCCGATACCGCAGATACCGCACCGGGGATATCCAGCGCAATCAAGTACAACAAAATTTCCTTCGTGCGCTGTCTGGTCAATTACTTGAAAACCCTAGCATTCTCATTGTAGATGATTTGATTCGCATTTTCCGTGACAATGTAGATACTAGCTTAACACTCCGAAACCTCGCCTTTTTCGCGATGGAATTCTTGCGGATGGAAAGCGAAGATATCCGTTTTCATGTAGTGGACAGCTCTGTAGCAAACATAGCCGACAATGTAGGCGGTCGCAGTATGGTAACCCTCCATGTTGATCCTTGGATCACACTTATAAATACATACATGAATCCCCTGCCTTGGAATATCTACGCAGAGGACGTAGAATTGTTAACCCGCCACCCTGATACCGGGGCGTTATTCACTACGAACGGTGCACCGTTTTAGTATAAATATATTGCTTTGAAAGAGGTTGGAAATTGATGTACATACTTGTTATTTTTATTATTGTCTCCTGTATTGTCGTAGTGAATGTTGTGACAACTTCTGCTCTATATCTGGAATATGAATCAGACAAGTCCCATGATCTAAATATTCAGTTGCAAACAAAAGTCGTGAGGATTTTTGTGGGAGAAGAAACAATCAACGAGAATCGAATCCGCCGCGTTATTTTGTGGGTTGCTAATTGCAGACAAGAATCTTATAAAGATTTAAAAGGTGACTTAATTTTCTACAAAGATGATTCAGATGGCTTTCGCCGGATCATGGAAAGATTTTCGTTTTCTATTGACCAGTTGCCTGAGAAGATTAGAGATTCAGTAACTTATGTATGCTATCAAAATTTCGAGTTTGATTCTGTTGANGTTCAGCTTTNCGGCGAAGATACTGTTATACCGTTGAAATTAAAAGAGCGACCTAAGCGAGGAATCGTGATGGTACGAAATTGGGTTGTTAATGGCATAAGAAAAAAAGGGAGAAGAGAATATGAATGAAGAGACTAATTATATAATAGTCTGCATTGTGGACTTGGTGACACAGAGAAAAATAGAGAAAGCAGTAAAAGATAGAAAGGAATTAGTGAGCTTTAAAAAAGATTTTTTTGAAATGATGACTGAATCAAGGTATTATTTTTTTAAAGGAATATTCCCCTTTTCGGGGAAAGAATATCCTGACATAGAGTGTGTTATTCAGCATAATTCTTTTGATTTAAGTACAGCTACTGGGATATTGTTTGAAAATGTTTGTAAGAGAATTATGAAACAATATCTTAATTATTTTAAAGAAATAAAAGAAAGATATATGTTTGAACAGAATGAAAGAAATTATAAGATTATTGGTGAATTAGTTGTTCCAATAATTTTAGAAGAAATGAGAAAAGTATGAAGTGGAAAAGGTAACAAAAACAATCCAGTTTCGTGCCATCACGTGAGGAATTGAATTTTGGACGTAAGTAAGGGTAAAGATAACGTAATTAGAGGGGGTAATTATGGTAAAGTGCAAAAAACTGTGTTAGCGAGGATGGAGTAAGATGAAAGCGTTTGAAGATAATCTAATAGCGTATATTGAAAAAGCTGTAGCGTGGTTGAAGAGGGTGGCAACCGTTAGGCGAGTGTTTTCCTTTGGTGCAGGTACTTTTCTTGCTATATATGTGATGTCATTGATTCGCACTCAGCTCCTTCCATTGGCCGCAATGATCCAGGACGTTATAAGTGGTGAGATCTATTTGCCGGAAGTAGATATTCTATCAGTTGAAATAGTGTTTCTTCCGTTAGCGGTCATCACTGTTATGGTCGCGCCCCTTATGTTATGGGGAAAGAAGGGGTTAGCGTTTCAGATTTTCGGGATAACTGCCTCTGTGTTTTTGGCCATAGTGATTTTTTTCTTTGTGCTCGCTACTGGTCGGCTTAATTCTGTAGTATTTTTTATTGTCTTGTCTATTGCAATCTTTTTTGTCCAGCTTTTATTGCGCGTTCTTGATGGGCTGTATAGATGGCTCACACTTTCATCGAAAGTAGATAAGCAGGTAGACCCTGCTAAGCTAACTATCATTTGGATTGTGCTTGCATTTTTCTTGGGACTTTTTATTCGGTAAAGAGGTCATTTTATGCGTTTAGGATTAAAGGGATATCTTGCAATTGAATTTATTTTGATGGTAAGTGCGATCTTTTATGTCTAGCCCGGCAGTTATTTTGACTGCCGGGTATTTTTTATGCCCCCAAATCCCTGCCACACGGTAGTTCTGATGCTTGATCAAAAGGTATCTGAGAAGATTAGAGATTCAGTAATTGATGTATGTAATCTAAATTTCGAGTTTGATTTTGTTGAAGTCCAGTTTTACGGCGAAGATACTGTTATGCCATTTTGTGTTATTGTTTGAGTTGGAGCGGTAAATGTATATGAAAGAGAGGAAAAGATTGTGTTATATAGTCAGTTGGTTATTTTTTGCTTAGCGATGGGTATTTCAACTCTATTAGTCTATTTCTTTAAATATAGGCGTAATAAGTTGCATTATGCCATACTATTTTTGTTTCTAAATGTGGTAGCTGTTATATTTTGGGGAAAGTTCTGGTTCTTTTTCGCATTTTGGGATAGCGCACTGTTTATTGGTGGTCTTATTCGCTCTTCGTTATCACCTGACGTTGCTTTTATGTTGCCGTTCTTTCTTTTGCTTTCTCCTGTTTTTCTTGCCGCAATAGGGATGGCATTTTATATTACTTACTTTTGTACGAAGGATTATCTTATGTGTTGGTCTATCTCGATTTTATATTTGTTAGACTTTTTGTTTCGCGTGATATTTAAATGGAGTTTCTTATCAAAATGGCTTGTTCAGGAAGAGTTACGCTGTTATACTAAAGTGGAAAATTATTTGTAGAAGGGTGTGTGTTGGTGTGTGGATTGCATGGATAATTACTCCAGTGATTATAGTAGCACTTATGTTTTTGTTTTTTCTCGCTTTCGTTCTGATGTTTAATCAAAAGGTATCTGAGAATATTTTTCAGCATATTTCAAGTGCGAGCTCTGACATTGCCGAAGATGATGTGTTAAATGTAAGCGCGCCGTTTGGTATCTACAGAATTTCAGTTATTATTTTTTTCATTTTAGCTCTTATAGTCTGGATTTATACAATGGTTGCTTATATGTCGCGCATAGAATTAGTGATTTTAGTGCTGTTTACTCTTACTTGTTTGTTTTTATGTACTTTTGTACTTGGACGGAAGTGGAATTGGGGAATTCGTCAGTTTATTCAAGATATTCAGATTGACATCCTTAGGAGAACTCATCAAAATAAGGATAGACTACGCCGGGTTTTTCGCTCCATCTGTTTCTTTTCTTGCATCGGAATGTTTGTGACGGCGTTGTGGTTGAATTTGGGTGTATTGTCATATCTTCTCCTTTTTGTATATATATTTAGTAGTATTATAAGCTCTTGGGTAAAAAGAGAATTAGTGCCGTTATCGCTCGGTCGTGCATGTCGGCGTCATTTTTTTGTAGGATTTTCGCTTATTGTTCTTGCAGTTTTTGTGATGCTTCGGGGTAGCCCACCGTTAATGACAGGTGTCATGCGTCCTCTGTTATTAGCCTTTGGGCTTAGTGAGACTGGTTACTTATTCTCTTTCGCGCTTTCTTTAGGTGTAATATATTTCTGGGTACTGTTTTCGTTGATTTTGCTTAATTTGGGTTGGATTTTATTTTATGATTTCAAGCAAAGTAAGATGGTCTTTTCTTTTTTTGGTATGATTCTTACCTTGATACAGGGATTTTTCATGCTATTCTTTGACCCATTTATGCGATTGCTTGTGGGCGAGGAAGGACGGAGTCTTGTATCAGAGGTGGAGCTTTCACAGTTTATTGATACTACTTCGCGTATGGTGCAGTTATTAATTTTCATTTTCATCTGCGTGTACATTCTCTTTGTTCTTTTAGCAGACTTTTTAGTAGATAGTGAGCGTGAGCGCATGTATATTAAGCTGATGAAGCAATTGATAAAGGTTAAAGGTTTGGAGGGTAAAGATTCTTTGGAGTTTCAAATAGAACACTTTCGCGCATCAAATGAAATGCTTGCTCAAATGTTGGCTATGGAAAGAAATTTAAAATAGCTCCATTTGTTGATTTTGATTGTGTAGTTTTATCCAATAGTTAGTAAGTCAGACCTTGTAATAGGGTCTGTTTTTTTGTAAAAAACGAAGAAAAATTTTGTTGCGAGAATATTAAGGGGCAGACTTTTAGGTTCTTGTCAACCGTGTAGCTACTATAAATGACAAAGGAGTGAGTGTGTTTATGGCTTTGGAATTTTTGGACATTGAGAAGACTGTGCGCACGTATAGGAAAGATAGTGTTTATAGAATCCCATTTTCTGCATTTGAACATATAAAAAAGGATAGTCGGTTCATTTATTTATACGCAGTCGGGATTAAGGACTATATTGAATGTGAAAATCTTGATCGTAGTGTCATAACTTGTTATAATAGTGAAAACTTCATTGTAACAGGGAGTGGTAGTATGAAATACAAAATAGCTGTAAAAATCCCTTATGAATCAAGGAGTAAGTGTTTTCCCGTCATATATGAGATAAATGAGTGTGTAGGTGTAGAAGGGTTTGTCGTCTTGGCAGTAAATAATTTGCCCTACTCACTAGAATCGTTCCTCATCATTGAAACAGAAACTGCGGAAAGTTTGAAGCAAGTAAAAGGCATTGTGAGTGTGAACGGTTTAGCGTTAGAGGCTGGCATTGATTTAAATATTGTAACCGAGGCTATGGGGGCACGACAATATAATTTAGTTTCTTTTGTTCCGAATGAAGCGTTTGATTTCATAAAGATGAAATGTGAAAGTCTTTACTGCTTCCCGGAAAAAGAAGAATTTGAGTTTAAAGGTTATGGGTTTCGGGAGCTGAAAAAGAAAAAGGTGTTCATTTCTTACAGCCATAAAGACAAACAAGTGGTTCGAGGGGTTGTGAATGAGCTTAAAGACAGAGGGCTTGATGTTTGGATTGATGAAGGTCAGATTGATATAGGAGATGACATATTAGAGAAAATCCATGCAGGTATCAGAGAGTGTGATGTGCACGCTATTTTCTTGAGTGAAAACTTCAAAGATAGTTTCTTTGCCAAGTATGAATTGAGTATATTTTTTCGTAATGCTATTTTAAATAAGGGTAGTTCTAGAAAATGGTTTCCTATCAAGTTGGATGATGTGGATCTTGAAGAAATTATGTTGTACTTAGGAGGATATCTGTATTTTGATATGAGGAGCCGCAGCGTAGATGATTTAATTCTTGAACTTGAAACGGCATTAGGCTATTGATAAGCGCAAGATTGCTTTCATAGACATTAACTTAATATTCCTTTAAAACAGGCTTTTTAACAGGTCTGTTTTTTTTATGCAAAAGACGGTGTTACGAATATCTCAAATAAAAAATAGAAGGGAGGTGTAATATCATGACGTATAGCGTTGAAGTGTTGCGTGAAAAATTGCAAGATCAGTTGGACTCAGCCGGGCTTGTGCGTATTTCTTCTCTTGAATATAATCATGAGCGGGGTTATGAAAACACAGATTGGCTCGGTTGTTATGCGATTAAGCGCAGTGACTACCTGAAATATGGTATGGATAAACTGGGTATCGAAGGTGATCATGTCCCTGATTATATTGAAGAATTCTGGGAGGAAGTTTGTATCGATCAACCGTAATCAGTTGGTTATTACCTAGTTCAACGCTTATCATCCAGCCCGGCAGTCATTACGACCGCCGGGTATTTCTATACCTAAAAACCCCTGCCGTGCGGCAGTTTATATATATAACCTTAAATAAATCTTAGAAGGAGACTACAGATGATGAGAGAAAACAGCTTCAAAAAAGGGTTAGCACTTTTGCTGGTGTTCGCCATGATCTTGTCACTAATGCCAAGCGCATTCGCGTATACATGGCAATCGGGTGAGATCACGACAAACTACATCGGCATCCGAGACCCGGAAGACCCATACGGTGCCGCGCTCGCCGACTCACGTACGCACCGAGGCCCGGCACGAATCGCGCCGAGCATCGCGGGGCACACATTCACCACATACACCGATGAGATTACTCATGTCTACGGCGAAGTGCGTGATTGGTACATTCAGGGATTCCCGGACGGCACTGTCAGACCGGAAGAATACCTAACCCGGTCATCAGCCGCCGCGATCATTCACCGCATGTTTCACTGGACACGCGATGAAAACGAGTTCACAAGACCCCGCCCATTCCACCGTGACACCTTCGAGGACGTAAATCACGGCGATTGGCACTATGACTATATCGCCACTATTTACAATCTTGAAATTTCAGATGGAAGCACAGGCGGTACATTTAGACCTGACGATTACATTACTCGTCAGGAATTAGCGGTTATGCTTGTGCGATATGGGAGATTACCTGTGATCCAAACATTTCGCGCAACGGTATTTGATGATATCGAGGATGGCCATTGGGCAACCCCATACATCATCACCGCCGCCGATATTGGCTGGGTGCTCGGTTACGATGATGGGACATTCCGTCCTCAAAAAAATATCATCCGCGCTGAAGTCGTGACCATGATTAACCGTGTACTGGAACGTAGCACCGAAACGGAAGATATCCCAACAGATGTCAATCCATACAGTGATCTTAACTCAAGGCATTGGGCGTACGGCGACATTTTGGGCGCGTCCGTTCCGCACAGTATCATCGACTGGTTCGGCACAGAGTTCAATGATGGCGAGGTCAACGTATTAATCCAACGTTTCGTGGACGAATACGGCTACGAGATCGCAGAAGCAGTTGTCTCCGAAACCGCACCAGCAGAAAATCCACGGCAGTTTGATGGATTCGCATACTGGGGCATAGTCCGCGAAGTTGTGTATGTCTACGTACGTGGCGGGGCAATCCCCGGCGTGAACAAATCCGCAAATGTAGAAACCGCTCAACCCGGCCAAACCGTACAATACACGATTGAGCTAAGCAACGCCGAAGCGGCAGACCGCGCATGGGAAAATGTTGTCTTACGCGATGAATTGCCGGATGTAATGAACTTCGTTCGTGGTAGTCTGCTTGTAGACGGTCACACCGCCGCACATACTTACGTTGACGGCGTACTAACAGTCACAATCGGTGACATCGCACCCGGTGATACTGTGGTAGTAACCTTCAACGTAACCATCGCAGAAGATACGTACAATCATCGTATCTACAATGTAGCAATCGCAGAGAGTTCAAACAGTGACGTAAAAGAAGACACTTGTGATGGCATTGATGTTGGCTCCGGTCGCATTCGTCCCGAAGTGACGAAGATCGCAGACCGTACCACAGCAGAAGTCGGCGATACCATTACTTATACCGTTACCGTAGCAAACGCTGATGCCGCAACATATCCATGGCGCGGCGCAGTCATGCGTGACGAGCTCCCGAATGGCTTAGAGTTCGTGCAAGGTAGTGTTATGGTAGATGGCGTGGCCGCTGTTGGCTGGGGCTTCACGAACCGCACCCTAACCGTGCCAATCGGCGATATTGCGCCTGGTGAATCTGTGCAAGTCACATTCCAAGCGCGGGTTCTTCCTGTAGCATTCGGACAAACGATTTACAACGTAGCGGTTATTGAGAGTGATAACGTGTCCGACCAAACCGCACCGGATGACGGTGTAGATATCGGTCAGGGAGCGGTACGGCCATCGGCAACCAAAACCGTAGACCGCACCACCGCAGAAGTTGGCGATCAGTTAGTGTATACGATCACCGTAGGCAATGCAGCAGGTGCAACTTACCCATGGCGCGATGTGGTACTGACAGATGCGCTAGACATGGGTCTCACCTTCCAGCATGGCAGTGTTATGGTAGATGGTATGGCGGCAACAGACTGGGGCTTCACTGACCGTACATTGACGGTTAATCTCGGTGACATTGACCCCGGTGAATCCGTAACCGTGACCTTTACCGTTGTCGTAAACTCCGCCGCATTCAGCGCAACCATCCGCAACGTAGCAGTACTTACAGGTGCGAACGGTAACGCAGAAGCGGAATCAGAAGATGTCCAAG
>JGI990J12352_1000323_pt1 | contig 11046 bp, 14 predicted proteins | sample Intmic4MA4BA4MSA_FD_12352 | JGI IMG/M metagenome (IMG submission 12352) | reverse complement strand
GCCTTTGTGCAAGTAAGCCCTGAAAAGATTGCTGAAAATCTCAAAAAACAAGGTTCTTATATCCCAGGAATTCGACCAGGTGATGACACTGAAAACTACATCTCGAAAATTTTAGGACGTGTTACTTTTATCGGTGCTGTTTACTTAATATTTATCGCAGCTTTACCAATCCTTCTCGGGTTCATTCCGCATCTTGATATTCCACCTAGTGTGCAAATCGGGGGAACAGGAATTTTAATCGTTGTTGGGGTTGCGCTAGAAACTGCTAAGCAAATTGGTAACAAAAACCAAGAAAAAGAATACCGTGGATTCATTAAGTAATTCACTAAAACAATACTTATCGAAACGGAGAATGAGCCATGAACATTTTATTTATGGGGCCACCCGGTGCCGGCAAAGGCACCCAAGCCCAAAACATTGTAAATAAATACAACTTACCTCATATTTCGACGGGAGATATGTTTAGAGCAGCGATTGCAAATCAAACTGAACTAGGAATGAAGGCTAAAGCAATTATGGATGCCGGCGGTCTTGTTTCGGATGAGATTACAATCGAAATCGTTAGAGAACGTTTACTTGAGGCAGATTGTCAAAATGGTTTTTTACTTGATGGTTTTCCAAGAACAGTAAAACAAGCTCTTGCACTTGATGAAATTATGGCAAAAACACTAAGAAAAATTGATTATGTAATCAACATTGACGTCGAACTTGACCTCTTAAAAGAACGTTTAACTGGTCGTCGCATTTGCAAAGATTGTGGCATTACCTATCATGTTTTGTTTAACCCACCGCTTAAAGGCGATACTTGCGATAAGTGTGGTGGTAAACTTTATCAACGTGAAGATGACAATGCTCAAACGGTAAAAGGGCGATTAGCAGTTTATACTAAACAAACAAAACCGCTCTTAGATTACTACCGTGAAAAAGGCATTTTATTTAACGTAAACGGGTTTAATGACATTAATGTTGTCTTTGCAGATATCAAGGAAATCTTCGGGAGTCAAAGTAGATGATTATAACAAAGACACCAAGAGAAATCGACATGATGCGTGAATCTGGAAAAATTGTCGCGCTTGCTCACCAAGAAATTAAAAAACACATTAAACCCGGTGTGACGACTAAACACCTAGACGCAATCATTGAGCGAGTACTTACAAGTGCTAATGCTACCTCATCCTTTTACGGTTATAACAACTTTCCAGCAATAGCTTGCATTTCAATTAATGAAGAAGTTGTGCATGGTATTCCGAAAAATCGCATGTTAAAAATTGGTGATATTGTTTCAATTGACATTGGTGCAAACTATCGTGGCTATCATGGTGATTCTGCTTGGACATATCCGGTTGGAAAAGTTTCACAAGAGGTTGCAAGACTTTTGCAAGTTACCGAAGAATCCTTATATAAAGGCCTTGAGCAAGCGATTGCAGGTAATCGTGTCTCTGATATCTCACACGCAATTCAAACTTATGTTGAAGCAAATAATTTCACAATTGTTCGCGAGCTTTCAGGACATGGTGTAGGTCAAAACCTACACGAAGATCCAAACATTGTCAACTTTGGACCTAAAGGACGAGGTCCAAGGCTAAAAGCAGGGATGACCCTCGCAATTGAACCAATGGTTAACTTAGGTTCAAGATATGTAAAAACACTATCAGATAACTGGACAGTCGTAACGCGTGACAAAAAGTATAGCGCACATTTTGAGCATACTATTGCTGTTAATGCAAATGGAGCATGCGAAATTTTGACGCAGTTATAATAATAAGGAGAGATTAATCAATGGCTAAACAAGATGTTATTGAAGTTGAAGCTACTGTAGTTGATAACTTGCCGGGTGCGATGTTTAAACTTGAGCTTGAAAATGGTCATCAATTAACGGCCCACGTTTCTGGTAAAATCCGAATGAACTACATTCGCATTCTACCAGGTGATCGCGTAACAGTAGAGTTATCCCCTTATGATTTAACACGTGGGCGTATTACTTATCGTCACAAATAACTTCGAAATAAGGAGAGGTTTTAATATGAAAGTAAGACCATCAGTAAAACCGATTTGTGATAAATGTAAAATCATTCGTCGCAAAGGTAAAGTAATGATAATTTGTGAAAACCCAAGACACAAACAAAAACAAGGTTAAAACAAGGAGGTGCACGTATGGCACGTATTGCAGGAATTGATATCCCGCGTAACAAGCGCGTTGTAATTTCACTTACTTACATTTTTGGAATTGGCAAAGCAACCGCACAGGAAATCTTACAAAAAGCAAACATATCAGAAGATACTCGTGTCCAAGACTTAACAGAAGACGAGTTGAATAAAATCCGAACCGAAATGGATGCTTACAAAGTTGAAGGCGACTTGCGTCGTGAAGTTTCTTTGAATATTAAGCGTTTAATGGAAATTGGCTCATTTAGAGGAATTCGCCACCGTCGTTCATTACCTGTACGTGGACAAAATACGAAAAATAATGCTCGTACACGTAAAGGACCAAGAAAGACAGTTGCAAATAAAAAGAAATAGCATATTTCTTTTTATTACTATAGCAAACGGCATTCAAGCCTTGCCAATTTATTGGCATTAACCTTGAAAGCGTGTAGCTACAAATACACATAAATATAAAGAGTAGATAGGAGGAATACGCAATGGCAGCGAAAAAAGCAGTTAGTCGTAAACGTCGCGTTAAAAAGAATATTGCCAAAGGGATGGCTCATATTCATTCGACGTTTAATAATACAATTGTTACGATTACCGATCCACACGGAAATGCAATTTCATGGTCAAGCGCTGGAGCGTTAGGATTTAAAGGCTCGCGTAAATCAACACCATTTGCGGCTCAAATGGCCTCAGAAGCAGCAACTAAAGCAGCCATGGATCACGGAATGAAAAGTGTCGACGTAACAGTAAAAGGACCAGGACCAGGACGTGAGGCAGCAATTCGTGCGCTTCAAGCAGCTGGTTTAGAAGTAACAGCAATTAAGGACGTAACCCCAATACCACACAACGGTTGTCGCCCTCCAAAACATCCAAGGGGATAAGCTTGACTTTTCAATTTTTTGGAAATAACTTATTGTAGTTGCAATAATTAGGAGGGAATTATATGTTAGAGATCGACAAGCCAGAAATCAAAGCTGAAACATTAGATGACCAAAATTGCGTTGGGAGATTCGTACTAGAACCACTCAAACGTGGATATGGTACAACACTTGGGAATTCGTTAAGGCGCGTTCTCCTTTCCTCACTTCCAGGGACTGCGGTAACTTCAGTCTTAATTGAAGGGGTTCTTCATGAATTTACCTCAATTGAAGGTGTGGTTGAAGATGTTACACAAATTGTGTTGAACTTAAAGAAGTTAGTGCTTAAGATGGATCCGTCTATAGTAGTTAAAGAACTTTACCTTGACGTTACCGAAGTTGGAAAAATCTTTGCTTCTGATATTGAGGCTGATAGTGATGTCAAAATCATTAATCCCGATTTGCACATCGCAACTATTGCAACTGGTGGAGCATTAAAAATGACACTTAAGGTTCGTTGCGGTCATGGCTATGTTGGCGCAGCTGACAATAAGCGACATCTAGTATCGATCGGTGAAATCGCAGTTGATTCAATTTACACCCCAATTGCGAATGCTTCTTACGAAGTAGAAAAAACCCGCGTAGGTCAAGATTCATCTTATGACAAGCTAACAATTGATCTCAAAACTGATGGCAGCTTAAAGCCCGCTGAGGCGATTTCGCTTGCATCGAAATTACTAGTTGAGCATTTTAATGTTTTAGTTGATTTAGACGATCTTGGGAAAACCACATCGTTTATTAATGAACGTGAAGACGAGTCTCAAGGCCATGTACTTGATATGCCAATTGAAGATTTAGATTTATCAGTTCGGGCATATAATTGTTTACGTCGTCATGGCGTTGATACTGTCCAAGATTTAGCAAACCTAAAAGAGGAAGACATCATTAAGGTTAAAAATTTAGGAAAAAAATCAATGAAAGAAATTAAAGAAAAATTAGTTGAACTCGGTCTTGGACTAGGGCTAGGACTTGGTTCAGAAGAATAAAAGGAGGTAGAGCGTGAGTATGGGTTATCGAAAATTAGGTCGCCTAAGTCATCAGCGTAAAGCAATGTTGCGCGACTTGGCAACTGAGGTTATTATTAACGAAAAAATCACAACAACAGAAGCACGTGCAAAAGAGCTTCGGCGTTTAGTTGAAAAACTAATTACACTAGGTAAGCGCGGTGATTTACACGCACGTCGCCAAGCTATTGCCGTTCTTCGTAAGAAACAAGCAAGCGAAGAAACTAATCAAGATGCAGTGCAAAAGCTATTTTCAGATATTGCGCCTAGATATCAAGAGCGAAATGGCGGCTACACTCGTATTATCAAAATTGCTCCACGTCGTGGTGACGCGGCAAGAATGGCAGTTATTGAGCTAGTTTAAAACATATTTTTAGATGTTTTAGCGCTGTATAAAAGGATATGACAGTTGCGATAGATGCAGCTGCTATATCCTTTTTGCTACAATTTCCAAAACTAGATTTAAAATAAGGAGGAATTAGCAATGAAAATGGAATCAATCATCACCAGAATTGTTGGCTTTTTAATGCTATTACTGACCGTTATTCTATTTTTTATGACTACTAGCGAGCGATTTGCTTCTCATTGGGTGGGGCTTGCCTTTTTAGTTGCATCACAAGTAATGTTTTTCTTTGGAACCCCGTTAATTGGCAAGTCAAAACCGGCGCACAATAGCGCATTACTAGCATCGGGAACTACGATAATTTTTGCTATCTACATGGGAATAACGCTGGTTTTAGCGTTGCTCTCGGGGTTATTTAGCAACTTATTCAACTTTTATATTATTTTGCAATCAACATTTATTTTTGTAACGCTGATCTTGGCACTAATTCTTTACATTTTCTCGCATAAAGTGAACAAAGACATCGAAAAAACGCTAGTTGATCACGAAAAACAAAATCAAAATGCTAGCCGTAATCGTCATGAGGAATAAAAAAATGCGATACAAGCTTCTACCGATGTTCGCACACAGTCATTGAAGAGTTTAAAAAAATCCACTATGTGGATTTTTTTTGCCCAACTTTGGCTTCAGTTCCGGCGACAATTCGTTTAAGGTTGGGAATATGTTTAAAAACAATTAAAACCATGAACAGGGTAAAGATGACTCGCGGAACGATGCCGTTAAGGTGGTTGTTATTAAAGGGGTTAGTCCAAGTAATGATAAATAAGGCAATTGAGGAAAGCATTGATGATAAAGAGATCATCTTCCAGATGTTTAAAGTAATAAAGAAGAACGTGATTAGCACAAAAAGTAGCGCTGGGGCGTAAAACAGCACAATTCCCGCAGCGGTTGCGACCGCTTTACCACCTTTAAAACCGGCAAAAATTGGGTAGATATGCCCAACTAGGGAAAAAATTGCAATAATTAGCGGATGCAGTTCGCTTTGAAAATTCATGGCAATGGCAACGACAAGGCCACCTTTTAAAACGTCAAGGAAGTAAACAACTGCACCACCTTTTTTGCCAAGTACGCGCACTGCGTTAGAACCACCCAAATTTCCTGAACCATGTTCTCTGATATCAGTGTTATAAAATGTTTTACCAATTACTAGCCCGGAGGGGAACGACCCAATTAGATACGCAATTAAGATGAATAATAAATTATTTAGACTAGGCATAGTGCACCTCCTACAAAAATAGCTACAACTAATATTATATAACGCTAGATCAGAAATAGCAAGAGCGGAATCGTTAACATTGATAAAATTGTTGAAGAAACAACAAGTTCGGTGGCGTAGAGATGATCTTTTTCATATTGATAGGCAAAAAGGATAACGCTAACTCCAGCCGGACACGACGCTAAAATGATAATGGCTGTTGCAATGATGGTCGGGGTGTCAAAGAAGGAAAATACCCCAATAATCGCCAGTGGTATGAGTAGTAATCTGGTAAAACAAAATCTGTAAATCTTGGGATTGGTGACAATTTGCTTGAAATTTGCCCCAGCCATCGAAACACCTGCAACCGTCATTGCCAGCGGGCCATTCATATTTGCCAGCATATTAAGAGGCTCAAAAAGCAATTCGGGCACTTCAAATTGTAAAAAGAAGGCACAAATTCCGAGAATAATCGCGATGACAGCCGGGGATTTTAACGCTTTTAGTAAATAGCCAAAAGAGGCTTCGCCCTTTATAACCATCATCCCATGAGTCCAGTTAAGAAACTGAAATACGGCTAAATAAGCACTAATGTAAAAGACCCCTTCCAAACCAAAAATCCCTACAACTAACGGAATCCCAATAAAGCCGGCGTTAGAATAAACCGCCCCAAACTTATCAAGGGGAGTGCGTTCGTCTTGCTTATATCGATTAACAACACTAGCAATCACGATTTTAATGGTAAAAGCGACAATTGACAACCAAAAAGACGTTATTAGTCCGGCAATTGCCGAAGCTTCTAGCGGTCGCTGAAAAGACATAAATATTACAATTGGCGTAATCAGAAACAACAAGTATGACGAAAGTTTATTATTTGTATGTTCATCAATCAGACCTGTTTTGGCACTAACAAATCCAACAATCAACAAGATTAACATGATAAATATCTGCCTAAAAGCAGTTAGAGCTAAATTCATTTGCTTCCTCCTTCAAAGTTTGCCATTAACAGCTCGGCACACTTTAATCCATCAATTGCTGATGACACAATGCCCCCGGCAAATCCCGCCCCTTCACCAGCCGGGTACAACCCGCTAACACTGACGGACTGCAGTGTTAGTGCATCACGACTAATTCGCACTGGTGATGATGAGCGTGATTCAATTGCTGTTAGGATGGCATCGTTTATCGCAAAATTAGTTAGCGATTTCCCAAAGGCTTGAATACCTTCGACCAAAGCGTCGTTGATCTTTTTGGGGAATAAGTCGTGAAGGTTGACTAAATTTACGCCGAGTGCATATGATGGTTTGACGGCACCAAGCGTATTACTGGGGCGGTTTGCTAGAAAATCGGCGACAAGTTGCGCTGGGGCTTTGTAGTTTGCCCCGCCCATGCTAAAGGCTTTGGCTTCTAATTGGCGTAAAAAATTAATGCCGGCAAGGGGGTGCTTTGATGCAAAATCTGTTAGTTTAACTTGGGCTAAAATGGCGCTGTTGGCGTTTTCTTCAGCTCTTGCGTGCTGACTCATGCCGTTAGTTACGACCAGATTTGCCTCCGATGTTGCTGGGACAACAACGCCGCCAGGGCACATGCAAAATGTGTAGACACCGCGCCCGTTACTTGCTTGATGGGTTAGGCGGTAATCGGCAGCGCCAAGTTTTGGGTGGCCGGCAAATTCTTTGTATTGCGCTTTGTCAATTAGCGTTTGCGGATGCTCAATTCTTACGCCAATGGCAAGTTCTTTGGCCTCGATCGCGATGTTATGTTCACAAAGCTTGGCAAAGGTCGCTCTGGCGCTGTGACCGATGGCTAAAACGACATGATTACTGGTGAAAGTTTGGTTTTCATTAGTTACAACCCCACGAATAGCGCCACCGGTAATGATAAAGTCGTCGACTCTAGTATTAAAATAAATTTCACCGCCAAGCTCAATGATTTTTTTGCGAATGTTGACAACGATGTTGCAAAGGAGGTCAGTTCCGACGTGCGGATGAGCCTGGTAGCAAATTTCCGGGGGAGCACCAGCGTTTACTAGTTCTTGGAGCACTTTAAGGCCACGTAAGTCTTTGACGCGGGTTGTTAGTTTTCCGTCGGAAAAGGTGCCCGCGCCGCCCTCGCCGAATTGGACATTTGATTCGGGGTTGAGGATGCCTTGTTGCCAGAATTTGTTGATAGTTTTTAGGCGTTTAGCGACTGCCTCGCCCCGTTCAAGGACGATGGGTTTGTAGCCGCATTGTGCGAGGAGCAAAGAGGCGTACATTCCCGCTGGTCCAAAGCCGATTACAACTGGGCGACTGGTTGGTGCTTTGTTTAGTTTAGCTGGCATTTGGTAGTTAAGGTTGGGTGTAATGGTGACGTTGGGAATTTTTTTCTTTAAGATGTTGGCTTCGTTAGCCAACGTTAAGTCAACGGTGTAAACAAAGTTAATTTGCCCACGCCGGGCGTCGATTGACTCTTTGAAAATGTGGTAGTCAAGAATTGTTGCTTTGGGAATTTTTAGTTTCTTGGCGATAAGGTCGGGGAGGGTCGCTTTTTCTTGGTCGATGCTTAGTTTGATTTGTGAGATGCGAATCATAATTTTTCACCTTTGTCTTTAAGATAATTGTATGCTTTTTGACGGGCATACAGAATGGCTAATTGAATCAATTATCAACTAGCCATTTTCTGATTTTTGGGTATTACGAAGTCATATTTTGCTAGCTTCAGGGGCGTGGCAAGTTGTTTGTTACCATTTTACAGCTGTCATTAAAGATGCAAATAGTAGCAAGTTATTTAATGTCTAACTTCACTGCCAGTTTTTCTAGCATATCTGCTGTCATTTTATCAAGATCATATTTTGGCGCAAATCCCCATTCTTTTTTAGCATCTGTTGGGTCAATTGAGTTTGGCCATGAATTAGCAATTCCTTGGCGAACAGGGTCAACATTGTAGTTTAGTTGAAATTCGGGAATAAATTTTTTGATTGAAGCAGCAAGTTCTTCTGGGGCAAAAGCCATCGCGGTAATGTTGAAGGCATTTCGATGGATTAATTTATTTTTGTCAGCTTCTAAGAGGTTAACAATCGCGTCGATGGCGTCTGGCATATACATCATGTCCATTTTTGTACCAGCAGCGATAAAAGAGGTATATTTTTTATTTTTTAACGCTTCGTAATAAATGTCAACAGCATAATCGGTTGTGCCTCCACCTGGTTCGGTAATGTAGGAAATTAAACCTGGAAAGCGGACACCGCGCGTATCGACGCCAAATTTTTCCCAGTAGTAGTCGCAAAGTAATTCGCCAGCTACTTTTGTTACGCCATACATTGTCGTTGGCCGTTGAATTGTATCTTGCGGGGTGTTATCTTTAGGAGAATTTGGTCCAAAGGCAGCAATTGAGCTTGGTGTGAACATTTTCAAGTTTAGCTCGCGTGATACTTCTAAAGCGTTGATTAAGCCTTCCATATTTAGTTGCCAACCAAGTTGCGGATTTTTTTCAGCAGTTGCCGATAATAAGGCGGCTAGGTGAATCATAGTATCAACTTCATAGCGTTTAGCAATTTCTAACATTTTCTGCCGATCGCAAACATCTAAAATTTCAAAGTTTCCGTCGGTTACTACTGGGTTAGTTGAGGCTTCTCTAATATCAGTTGCAACAACGTTCGCTTTTCCATAATCAGCTCTTAAGCGCTTTGTTAATTCCGAGCCAATTTGTCCTAAACTACCTGTAATCATAATTTTTTTCATGATAAATTCCTCCGATATGTTGTATTTTTAAATAATTCCTAGTTCTTGACCAACTCGCTGATAAGCTGTTAAAACTTCGTCTAACATGGCTTTTGTGTGAATTGCCGTTGGCATGTTGCGGACGCGGCCGAGTCCAAGTGGTACGGTAGGAAATACGATTGCTTTAGCATAAACCCCTTCTTCAATCAGGCGCTTTGAAAATTTTTGCGTTAAGTTTTCATCACCAATAAGGCAAGGTGTAATTGGTGTTTGCGAAATGCCGATATCAAAGCCAAGATTTTTTAGGCCAGTTTTTAAGTAGTTGCCATTTTCCCACAGACGTTCCATTAGTTTAGTGTCGTTTTCCATAATTTTAATTGCTTGGATGCAAGCAGCCGCCGTACCGGGTGTTAAAGCAGTCGAAAATAAGAATGGGCGAGCGCGAACTTTTAGCCAATCAATTAATTTTTGCGAGCCGGCCACGTAACCGCCAACAACGCCAATGGCTTTTGATAAAGTCCCCATTTGCAAGTCAATTTTATCTGCTAGTTTAAAATGTTTAACAGTGCCAGCACCGCCACCCATAACACCTGAGCCATGCGCATCATCAATGTAGGTAATCAAGTTAAATTCTTGGGCAATTTTAACAATTTCTTCGATGTTTGCGATGTTGCCATCCATGGAGAAAACGCCATCTGAAATGTACATGATTTTTTCATATAAACCGCTAGCAATTGCTTCTTTAGCTTTGGCGCGCAAGTCGTCCATGTCTTGATGTTTTACGCGAATAATTTTTGCGCCTGACAGGCGGCAGCCGTCAATAATTGATGCGTGGTTTAATTCATCTGATAAAATGGCATCTTTTTTATTCATAATCGCGGAAATGGCGCCCATATTGCAGTTAAATCCTGATTGAAAGGCAATTGCAGCTTCAGTCCCTTTAAATTTAGCGATGGTTTTTTCTAGTTCGTTGTGAATGGTCATGGTGCCATTGATTGTCCGAACGGCACCAGCACCAACGCCGTATTTTTTGGTAGCGTCAATGCAAGCGTCTTTTAATCTTTGATCGGTTGCAAAACCTAAGTAGTTGTTTGACGATAAGTTGATTAGTTCTTGGCCGTTAATTTTAATTACGGGGCCATTGGCTCCCTCGAGTGAGTCGATGACATTGTAAAGTCCTTGTTTTCTTAGCGTTTCTAGTTGTGGGCTTAAAAATTGATCTAATATTGTAGACATAAAAACTTCTCCTTTTGGTGACGAATAGTAGCAATAAAAAGCGGCTGGTTAAATTTTAGTTAAAGCGGCGCTTTTTACATTACCATTATAACGCATTTTCCCAAAAAATGCAACCGCTATTGAGTATTATTATTGACAATTTGCAAAGTCGGGCGATTATTTGGTGCATCAATTATTTTTATGCTCTAAAATAATTGATAATAATGCTTTGTGCAACGCTGTTTTTTGGTCGTTTTGCGGGCGGTTTCTCATTGTTAGAGTCCTAGATTGTAATATTTTTTGTGATTTTTAGTCGATTTTTAACTTATTTTGGCGGATTTATGGTATAATAGGGGTTGTGTGATTTGGCTATTTGAAGCGAGTCGGGCAGGTTAATCGGTAAAATTTCTTGATGAAGGTGTTGGTGAGCGGATGTTTAAAGGGTTATCGAAGGAAG
>JGI990J12352_1000322_pt1 | contig 11053 bp, 7 predicted proteins | sample Intmic4MA4BA4MSA_FD_12352 | JGI IMG/M metagenome (IMG submission 12352) | reverse complement strand
GTTTATGCGAATTGCGCTTGCCGTTTAGCAAATTTTAAGTGTTATGCATACATTATAATGTGCAAAACGGTAGCGTTGTTTGTTTAATTCTTAAGTAATCGCCGATTAAGTTGTAACCTAAAAACTTAGTTTTTAGCTTGCCCAATTTTAGGCCGTTTTTTAGAGATTTCTTGTTCTTTTTCTGCTTATTGCGTACTTTTAGCACGCTTTGGGGCGAAAAACATCAAAAATTGTTCAAAAATCTGTGTGTGAAATTAAATAGGACTTAATCGGCAGTTACTCAAATAGCGAGGATTTTTTCTATACTCAATGTTAGGATTTGATATTGAGTTTTTTATTGGGTTTGCAACAACGTACGGGTGGTTTGTAAATCGCTTGCACCTAATGCGACCTTTTCGGACGATTCGAAATTATAACAGAGGAATAATACAAAATAAATCATGCAAACAGGCACCTATTTAGCAGAAATATTGATAGTAGAAGACGAGCAGCGTATCTCTAGGTTTTTATCGTTGGAGTTAGAGCACGAAGGGTACAAACCTACATGTGTAGCCAATGGGCGAGAGGGTTTAGAAGAGGCGTTGCAAAAAAACTATGACCTTATCATTTTAGATGTAATGCTTCCTGATTTAAACGGTATCGAGGTATTGCGCAGATTGCGTACGGTAAAGCAAACACCCGTTATTATATTAACTGCCCGTGATGCCGTTATGGATAAAGTGAGCGGTTTAGATTTAGGCGCAAACGATTATATGACCAAACCTTTTGCCATTGAAGAATTGTTGGCAAGGATACGCACCTGTCTTAAAAAGCATACACCCGATAAAAAAGAAGAGTTTATTTTAGGCAAATTGCGTGTAGATATGCGTAGCCGCAAGGTAACCTATGCCGATAACATGATAGAACTTACCAAAAAAGAATTTGATTTGTTGGCTTTTTTGTTAGAGAATCGTAACATTGTAATCTCTAGAGAAAAAATCTTAGATTCCGTGTGGGGTTTTGAGTTTTATGGTAGCACGAATGTGGTAGACGTTTATGTGCGTTACTTGCGTGTTAAAATAGACGATGCATACAAAATCAGTGTGATAGAAACGGTACGTGGCGCAGGTTATACGATACGCTAAAGCAGTGATATTTATATTTATAAATATCATGTATAAATGTAATCATGTAATAAACCCTACATAATGTAAAAAGAACCCAACCATTCTTATGCAAGAAGAAACACAAAAAGAAAACTTAATAGAAACGCCCTTGCAAGATTTTTCTGAAACGCAAGCGTATTCTGGTACTGAAGATTTTGGTAAAAAAGAGGCAGTAGACGAAACGCTTGAAGAATTGTTGCAAGAAAAACGTGCAAAAGGAGTGGTAACTAAAAAAAACAGTGGCTTTAAGCGTTTTTTGTTAACAGTAAGCTATCCTTTTAGAATTCCGTTTCTTTTTATTCTTAGTAAAATATCGTCTAAAATGAAAACACCTCTTATGGTAAAAATGCTGATATTGTTTTCTAGCATGTTTGCACTTTTACTTATAGGTTATGCGGTTTTTATTTTAGTAACCGTTTCTTCTAATGTAAGGGGAGACCCTAATCATGAAGGGCTTGTAACGCAACTTATTATATTTACAGCGGTGATAGGTGCTTTGGCCGTCATTCTTTTTACGGCACTAACAGGGGTGATATCCTCTATCATGCTACAGCCCATACGTAAAATTACGCAAGAAATTGATGACCTTACTGCAGAGGATTTATCTAAGCGACTTGCGCCTGTTGATACGCAAGACGAGTTTTTAGAGCTTACCAACCGTATCAACTGGATGTTAGACGATATCGAAACTACTTTTAAACGTCAAGAAAGTTTTATTTCAGACGCCAGTCACGAGCTTAAAACTCCCATTGCCGTAGTGGCGGGTTACGCCAACCTATTAAAACGGTGGGGCTCTAAAAATGAAGAAATTCTGCATGAAAGTATAGACGCAATACGAAGAGAGTCCGAAAACATGCAACATATTGTAGAACAGTTGTTGCTTTTGGCTAAAATTGGGCAGATTCATACCCAAATTACCACATTTGATGTACATGTAGTTTTATCAGAAATTATAGATGGTTATAAACTGCTGCATGACACCCATGATGTTACGTATAATGGCGGTGAGGCTTTACTGATTAACACCGACCGCAATTTGTTAATAGAACTGGTACGTATTTTAACGGACAATGCCATTCGGTATACGGCAAAGGGCGGGCAAGTAGCGGTTTCTGCATTTTGTGAAGAAGGGTATGATTTAAAAATTGTGGTATCCGATACGGGTATGGGTATTGCCGAAAAAGATTTGCCCATGATTTTTGACCGCTTTTTTAGATGTGATAGGGCAAGAGGTAGAGAGTCGGGTGGCACGGGATTAGGGCTTACCATAGCAAAATCTATCGCCGATGCCCTAAACGGTGTATTAGAAGTAGAAAGCCAAGAAGGTGTGGGGACAACCTTTAGTTTTACTCTTTATTAGAAAGAATTTTTAACGGGTTTCTTGTACAAAAAACAAGCGTTGTTTGCGTGAGGGTATGTTTTAAAACCGTCTAGCTGTACTTGCTATGCATGTGCAAGAGAAGAGGATAAAGGGAAAGTGTTTCTATACCTTACTAAACAGCTTCTCTAAATTTCTGTTGGGTTCACGGTTGTAACGTTTTAAAAGATAGAGGTTGGTGTTTTTGTTGATATAATTAATGCCCTCGTTGCAAGTAAAGGACGCTTTATAGCCCATATTTTTGATAATTTTTATGGTATCTTTAGAATATGCGCCGTAGGGGAACGCAACCGCTGTGGGTGATATGCCCAACTTTTCTTTTAAACGTGCGTCTAGTTTACTTAAATCGTTACGCAACAGGGCTTCATATTCTTCAAACGATTCATTTTTTGTTTTCTTTAACCCTTTACGTTGGGTAAACGAATGTAAGTTGTACGTGTGGTTTTGTAATTCTATCAGGCCACTCTCTAGCATTTCTTTCATATGCTCATACGTTAATGAGTTGGTATAAATGCCGTTTAAAGTGCCATCGTCTGCATACGCTCTGTCGCTGTAGCGTCCCACTACGCTAATGACGGCTTTGGTATTATACTTTTTAAGTAGCGGAAATGCATTGTGATAATCGGTGCGTCCGCCATCGTCAAAAGTTATCATAACAGGCTTAGGGGGTAGGGGTATCCCATTGTCTATATGTGCCAATAAATCTGCCATCACAATAGAGTTATAGCCGTTGTCTTGCAAGAATTTTAAGTCGGATTCAAACGTATCAATAGGTAAAATATAATCGGTAACTTTACGGTTAGAAATTTCGTGGTACATTAAAATGATAAGCGGGGTGCCGTGTCTTGCGTCTAACTCGCCAGTTGAATCTTCTGTATGGGCAAAGGTTTGGGTGTTGGTGGCTAAGCAAAGCATCAAAGTGCATAGGCATGCAATGCATATACTATATAAGATACGTTTTTTCATAATATATATAGTGTGGCATAAAGTGAGTAAGTGTATGCAGTAGCCTACTCAAAAATAAAATTTCTTACCCTTACATAAATATGCATTTTAAAACTTATACTACTTTTTGTAAGCGATTCGCATTGCGTGATTGGTGGCTTAGGATTAACGGGTATAGCTAGTAAAAACACCTAACGCCGAATTGTCGCAAAAAAATTCCCAAAATTCCCCACAAAAAAGTTAAAATAGTTTAATTAAATGTTTGACAGACATTTTTTAAAAGTGTATACTCTTACCGTACGTTATTATACCTATATAATTTTAACGACTACAATTTTACACAAAATGCAAGTGCTTTTGCGCTTACAATACACAGGAGATATTTATCTACATGAAAAAACACGCACGAATTATTGCAATGCTAGCAAGCGTCGTTATGGCAATCGCCATGATTTTTGGCGGAGGCATCTTGTCAGTTTTTGCAAGCAATAGCATTGATTTAGGTTCCCCCAACCAAGCGAGCTTTACGGTTCCTGGTACCATTAGATACTTAGAGGAAGTTCCTGTTTATCGTGGAACAGCGCACACGTTGCGTATTACTGCCCCCGATAACACGGTAACCAATCGTACGGGTGTAAGCGCAGGTTTTCTTTTTGACCAAATCGGTGTTTTCACTTTCGAATTTTTAGATTCAAATGGTGTCGTATTGCACCGTGCGCCTGTTGTAGTAGAAATGGACGGCGAGTGGGAGCTTAGGGTATACCATGGCGGTACACACATTCCTACTGTTACGGCGTTAGGTCGTACTTTTATGGTACCCGAGGCACATGTATACCACCGTGGCGAAGACGATTTCGAGTTTGTTCGTCAAGATGGTACTGATGGCACTGCCAATATTCCTGTAGAAATTTTCCGTACTAATGCAGGCGGTGGTGCTTTAACCAACATCACAGCTTTTGCAGGTCGTGAAGCTAATCATGCGGAAGCGTTTCGTTTTTCTGATGCAACGGGCGGTATCGGCAGATACACCATCGTGTACCAAGCACGTTTGCCTGGTTCGGTAGAAGGCCGTGCGCATTTTACAGAATCTTTTGATATCCGTGTGCAAAGCGCAAGTTTTGAAGATACCGTTGCGCCTCGTCTTACGGTTACAGGTGTATCTACTACAGCAAGTTTAAATACTCGTCTTACTTTGCCTAGCGCAGTAGCAACTGACGATTACGATACCAACACCAGAGTAATGGTAACAGTAACGCATGAGGGTGTTAATGTACCTCAAGCACTGGTTGACCGTAGCACAGGTTTTGCGGTAGCACCTAGAATGAATGCAAATGACCCAGTAGAAGCTGTTTTTGATAACGGCAGAAACATGGTGTTTTATCCCTTAACTACAGGTATATTTAGGGTAACGTACCAAGCGATTGATGATTTTGGTAACGAATCTCCTATTACTGGTTTTAACATTTTAGTAGAAGACCGTACCGCTCCTGTATTGGTTGATTTCCCCGAAGAAGAAATTCCTTCTAACTGGGGTATAACGGTAAACCAACGTAATCCCGCAGGCTTTGAAGCTAACGGCGATCGTATATTAGAAGAGCCTGCAGGCATTGCTAGAAACACCAACATCACAATTCCTTTCCCCGAATTTGTAGATAACGGTGGTCGTCTTGTTACAGCTGACGGCGAAACTACTTTTGAAAATAATGTATACCGTGTAAGTTTTGAAATTCGTGATACCGTAAACAACCAAACAGTTGTGCGTATCAACGACATTTTAGAAGAAGATGCACGTTACACTTTTAATGCGGATCAATTGGCTAATGGTAGGCTTAACCCTAATTTAGATACCAATAGTGTTCCGGATTGGGTTCGTGCAGAATATATTCCCTTTACTCGCGAAAACGGCTTTACTTTTAACTTTGGTAGCTATATTGCTACAGAGCGTGCACGTTTAGGTGCAGGTGAAACGTTTGACGGTTTGGGCAGATACATTGTTCAATTCCAAGCACGTGACCCTCAACACAACATTACTACACGTACGTTTGATATTCAATTAGATCAACATTTTGAAGATGTTATGCCTCCTGTGGTTGCCATTGCTAACACCCGTCCTATGCATGTACACCAAGGTATGCGTAGCGTAAACGTGCCTAGCGTAACCATTATTGATAGCCAAGCTAGCCGTATCAACCGTGAAATTCGTCTTACTACAGGCGGTATTGATCAAGCTACAGGTACACGTGACACTTCTATTGTAATCAACAATACAAACTCTATCGCTGTAGAAAGCGGTGAATCTCTTATCGTAAGGCATAATGCTAACAACATTCAGTTGCTTAACCGCAGTTACAGAATGTATCAAGATAATCCCCGTTATTCATTAGATCAATCTATTAATCTTAATGATTTACTGGCAGAGCGTACGTTAACCATTGCTCCTGAAGCTAGATACGTAATGCTTTATGTTACGGCTACTGACTATGTAGGCAACACAACACAAGAAAACAATTATCAAATTATTCGTCTTGTAACTGACCAATCAGAAACGCTTGCTAACAATACAACGTTAGACATTAATGTAGGCAACACAACTTCTACAACAGCGGCAGGCACATATACCTTTAGTGGTTTAAGTGCAGTTCCTGTAAGAGATGAAGCAACTGGTTTGGTAGCTTTGGGTGGCTTTGCTATCACAGGTGTACCCAACGCTTACCGTAACTTTGTAGGTTTTGAGCTAAGTTTAGTTAACACAGATAACGACCGTGCGGTAGCAATCAACAGTTTAGAATCTTTCTTTATCAACGGTGATACACAAGTGCCTAGCAGTGATACTGGTAGCATTGTAGTAAACAATATGCAGGCGACATTAAGAAGAACAGGTGTTTACCAGTTGACGATTCGTGCGTTTGACGTAAACGGCGCAAGCGTAGCACGCACTTTAACGCTTACTATGGATGACGCTCCTGTGGGTGGTGGCAATAATGATGATCCTATATGGTCTTCTGCACCTACCAATATTCCCGATAGAGGTGCGGTAAACCAAACGTTTATCTTAAGAAACGAAGCAGGTTTAACAGCTCCTGCTGATGCAAACCGTGCAACGCCCTTTATGGTGCGTGTAATCGAAAACGCAACGCATTTCTCACTAATGGGTTCTGAGTTTACAGCGCACACAACCGGTGCTTTCCGTTTCAACGAAGGTTTCTTTGTTGCGGATAGTTACGAGGTTAATGCAGTTTCTTTTGTAAATAACACATTCTATACGTTTAATGCAACCGATGCGGCGCAAATCCAAATCGATATTCAAGGTGCAATGCCTCTTCATGCACAGCAAGATACTACCGCTATTACAGACCACGCAGAAGCTAACTGGGTACATTTGCCTGTAGTTACAGCGCATAACGGCAACCAAGCGGCAACTGTTAGGGTAGAAGTAACCGATCCCAACAACCAAACAGTACACTTAGGCGATAACCCTAATGTAGCATTGTTAATGCGTTATACCGATGCAAACGGACGCACATCGTATCGTTTCCGTCCCCGTGTAAACGGTACGTACCGTATACGTTTTACAGCAAGCGTAGCTAACTCTAGCGCACATAGTGAGGTATTTTATATCCGTGTTGGTGACACTACACCTCTTGCATTCCGTGTAGATGCACTAGCGGCTAATGCTTGGGCACTAAACGATACATTTACTTTTGCAGCAATGCGCCCTATAGAAACTACAGGTGCTAATCTTCAAGACCAATTTGTTGCGCAAGGTACACATACTGCGGACGAATTAAGAGACGTACAATTTATCAAACGTCTTGTGCGTCCTGATGGTTCTTACTGGCAAATTGCAGAACGTGGTGTAGATGCTTCTACCCGTGAGTATGACGTTGCCAATGAAGGTGGCGTACAACTTACCACTCCTGGATTGTACCGTATCGAATTTATCACCAGAGATGCTAACAATAACGAATATATTATCATACAAGAATTCACCATCACAGGTGGTGGTCCTCGTACACCGTTACCTTTACGTGTAATCAGCACGATTCTTATTATTGTAGGTGTATTGTTGACTGCGATTGTATTCTTATACTTTATGCGCTTTAGCAAGAAAAAAATTAAAGCATAACATGTTGTGTAGTTGTTATTATTAAGGCTAAAAATTTACTTTACCCTATACCAACTATATCCAATCAGAAAACAAAGGCGGTTAGAAAAGATTTTTTCCAAACCGCTTTTGTTTTAAATTTAAAATAAAGGAATATTTTAATCGCATAATCTTAATCTAATTCGGGCGGATAAGCACTTTATCCACACGTTTAGATTGATACGCTACTATCCGTAACAATGCTTTTGTGACGTTTAGATTTTACATTTTCGGTATGTAGAATCACTTGCTAATCATAGGCTATGTGTATAAAAATACCCTCATTTAGACATTTTTTAATCATGAACAAACCTAATAACAGACATAAACATCATAAAAACAATCATACAAATAATAATCCACCTTTAAGTGATACTACAGCACTAAATTTTAAAAACAGTGCACCTTTTGACGTAGCGCAATTTATAACTCGTATCGAAAAAAGTGGTTTGTTTCAACGCAAAGGTTACGTTTCAGTAAGTGATGATAACGCAGAAGAGCAATTTACCTATGCAAAAGGCGAAGAAGATATTGTAATTATGCATAATCCTACAGCACACTCTGTGCAGGTAAAAGCAGCGCAAACAATTTTAGCGGACTTAGATGCCTTGTATCACAACAAACCCCTATCCGAAAAGGCGAATTTGCCTGTAGTGGCACAACAAAAACTTCCCCAAAAAGGAATCGAAAAGTTGCCCGAGCAACAAAGGGGTAAGACGTTAGAAGTAAGAAGAGAGCGACCTTTGCAAAAAAGAGACAAGCGTGAGCTACAAGAAAAACAATCTACCTTACCAACACAAGAAATGCCTTTGTTGTTAGACGAGCCTAAAAAGTTAAAAATTTCAGACAAGCTTGCAAAACAACTCGCAAAAAGTGCAAAAGCGGCAAAGTACAAAAATTATTCGCACGATGCATGCAGTTTAGAACAACGAGATGGACGCATTAAGCAAGAAGATAAAGTAACCAAAGGNGGCCACACAAACCCTAAACAAACTANCCGCCCAAATAATGCCAATAATGCCAATAAGGNAAATAATACGAATAAGCCAAATAATTCCAATAAGGCAAATGATGTAAATAAACCGCATGATGTTGCCAAACAGCAAAATCAAGGCAGGATAGAAAAGCAACAGCAAAATAAAAAGGTTGCGCACGCCCAAACGACGCAAGAGTTGTCACAAAATTCTTTAATGCAACCCACGCAAGATGTGCTACAACCCCAAAATCATACAACCCAAGTACATTCATACAATCAAAACCAAAAACCTGCATTTGCTATCCCTAAAGGNGAACGTTTATTGGTAGAGGAAAAAAGTGTGGATGTAACTTTGGATGTTGCAACTGNCCAAANTGTTACAAAACTCGATACTTCCAAATCTATTACTCCTATAACTAAAAAATCTTATGCCAATAAAGAAAATAAACAGGCAGATGCTAAGCTAAAAAAGATGCTTTTACACGGGTATGATTTTTTATCAGAACAGTCTAAAATTGATTTATCTATTGGTTTGACTGATATCAACAACAATAAAACCCGCCTCTCGGATTATTCTGTACTGCTAGTTCCTCCCTTTAGAGGATTAGAGCGACTTATTTTTGACCTTCAAGCGGCACAAGGCATAACTGTGAAAATGATAGGCCAAGCGTTTGAAAAAAACGATGCAGGAGAATACCTTTTAAAATCGGGTTACCGCAAAAAAATCGATAGCGTTATTTATAACGAGGTACTAAGCGCACTTTACACTCATTATTTTGTTCAACGCCATAACTGTACGCACTCAGACAATACAGATGCGTTGTCAAGCCGAGCGATAGACAACCTAAAAGAGGCACAAATAAAATTTAACGACCTGTTAAACCTTATTGATTATAATTGCAAAAAACTTAAAGAGATTGGCTTTGCGATTAGGTAATCGTAAACATAAAAGCTTAAAAAATAGGGCAGTGCTATGTTTTTGTGTCAACCCACCACACCTGTAACTAAAAATTATAGCTTCGGTGTGCTTCGCAACACGAAAATTTAGCCCCAAAAAACACAATATTATGTTACATTATAAATTGGCAACAAAAGAAGATTTACCCCAAGCCGCAGCATTGCTAGCGGAATCCTTTTTCGATTATCCTCTTTATACCATACTTAAAAACGGATTTAAAAATCCAACAAAATACCTAAAAGTACTAACCAAAATCCAAGAGGTATTTTTAAAGGCGCACCATAAAAATCATGCAATTTTGCTAGGGGTAGAAAAAGAAGAAGAGGATAAAGATGGGGTTATTGCCACTGTCGCCGTACTAGAGCGTGCCGATAAACGCACACCAGGCCTTGCTACATTATTGCGCAGTGGGGGGTTAGGGCTTGCATTTCGGATAAGCCCACCCGCACTTTTTTCTTTTTTAAAACTGCTGGATAAAGCGCAAACGGCATGTGCAAATCGCAAAAAAGAGATTATGTTACAGGACGGTTCGCCTTGGTTTATAGCCGTTTTAGGCGTAAACAAACAATTTCAAGGCAAGCAGATGGGCAGTTGTATGCTAGCAGATTACGTGATGCCTTACGCCAAAAATGAAGGTGCAACCCACGTTTTGCTTAACACCAACACTCAAGCTAACCGAAAATTCTATATAAAAAATGGCTTTCATGAATTTTCAGAAGAGGCAATCCCAACTCCTAAGGGCGAAATTCCCAATTGGAGCTACGTTTACGTTTGTCCATAGAATCACAGAAAAAATAATACGAATGCTATATTTTCATGATAACTCATAACTCATTGCACCTGAAACTAGAAATCATCATGAAAGGTGAAAATTGAGAACCACCCGATTTTGTGCGGTTAGCACGAGAGTATGCCTCCTCCTACTTTTTAGTACATTTTGAACAATGCGCACAAACGAGAGAGAATCCTTCGTTACAGGTTGCAAAGGGCTGTAACCCCCCCTACAGGTGGATTAAAATTAATTGCGATTGATGTAACATCTTTGTGCGATTAACTGTAATAATAACAATATCTAAAAATCCTCATTAAGATGTAGAGCCCCAAAATAATATCATAGCATCATAATGCCATAACATCATAATAACAAACTTATCCTAATATACATTATATAGATTGCATTTTTCCGCCAAAATAGAGTAATATCATCACCACTCTACGGCTTACGAAGAGTGCAATTTTTAATTATAAAAATGTAAGCGACAAAAGCTTAATACATTCAATCATACATAAATGTAGGGGCATGTCGCATTATTCATTTCGTATTATTGAAGTATAATAAAAATCATTATGCGCCATATTAATGTAGAATCATGATCATCAAAAAATTGAGGTTCTGACTTTTTGTGATGATTTTTATTTATAGAGAGGATTGTATAGTATTGATAGGGTTATAGAGTATGAAAAGTTAAAAATCTTGACAAAAACAAAAAAAAAAAAAAATAAAAAA
>JGI990J12352_1000321_pt1 | contig 11063 bp, 7 predicted proteins | sample Intmic4MA4BA4MSA_FD_12352 | JGI IMG/M metagenome (IMG submission 12352) | reverse complement strand
TCTCAAATCAACGGGTTTACTTAGTTGTTATATTTTGGTTTGCGCTTTTGTAATTTTTGTTGCCTTTCTTAGATATATTTTGCCTTTTCGCAATTGCCTGATAATAACTACTATCAACTTATAATAAGTAATACAGCTAGTGTTAGTAGCCCTACTATTGTTGGAATAATAGTTGTTCCCCACCAAACGTAGCGATATCCTTCTTTATGTGTAACGCCTAAATAGCCAAACATCAGAAAGAGCGAGGTAGAGTGAGGAAGTGAGTCAAATGTCCCTGAGAACATTGCTGTAATTCGGTGAAGAGTTCCCAAGTCAGCACCCGATTCAATAAAGTAATCAGATAATGTTTGCATTGTAATGATTAATCCTCCCGACGAGGAAGCGGTAATTCCAGCAATAATAGATGGAGCGAACGCCGCCATGGCATAGGGATGCATCTCAAGTCCTAGTATGTAGTCAACAATAATTGTAAACGAGGGTGAATTTTGCACAACTCCACCAAATCCCACAATAGCAGCTGGTCCAGCAATAGCTGTAACTGCTCCAGTGGTTCCAGTATTTAAAATTCCTTTTAATCCCCCATCCTTATAATTTTTGACTGCTTCCCAATTAAGGATAATAGCAAGTGCAGAGGCAATCGACATCGCCACGACAACCGTTGTTGCTGCTGTAGTTTCCCATGCATTACGCCGAATTAAAATCCCCCAACCGACAATAATAGTTACGACCACAATCATTGGTAAGAAAGAAGTAAATGCGGAAGGAAGTTGACTACGTTCAACTACATATTTTGAGACGTCTGTGCCAGGAATAAACTCAAAACCTTTGCCTGCCTTGAGTAATCTTTTGGTTTCCCATTTCAAATAAAGCATGCCGAAAATAAACATCAGCAGTCCAGAAATAATACCAATCATTGCACCTGCATTTACGTCTGTTCCTAAAAATTGTGTTGGGACAATGTTAGTCGCCGAAGGAGATCCAGGTAGAGACTTCATTGTAAATGTTGCTGATCCTATTAATAGCGGTCCCAATGCAAATGAACGTGGCAGATTTGCTTCATTAAACAGTAAGAAAATAATTGGTGCAATAGCAAAAATAACAACAAATAAACTGATTCCACCATAAGTCATAATAGCAGTTGTTAATACAACAATTAAAACAGCGCGTTTTGCCCCAAACCAGTCAATAAATTTATACCCTATTGAAACAGCTGATCCGGTCTCTTCCATAATTTTAGCATAGAGTGCTGATGTGATGAAAATCAATAAGAAACTTCTAAAAAATGATAAATATCCTTCCACGTAAAATACAGAGAAAGAGTCCCACCAATTCATCCTATTGGTAAGAATAACAATTGCTGCGCCTAAAATTGATAAGGGCAATGCGGCCAATCCCTTAAAAGCTCCCCAAATCAAGAAAACAATCGCAACCAATAATCCAACAATGCCTATCCATTCGTTCATTATTAAGTAAAACCTCCTGTTATGTTAAAATCATAAATTTAATCGTAGTATGGGTATAATTCCCCGAGGCTCTGCCTCGTAGAAATTTTTTTGTGGCACCTCGTGCCACTGACTCAGATACCCTGCCCGAAGGGGGAAAGTCCCCAGTGGGGAGTTTCAGGACTCTGCCCCAGGGTAGTTCATTCAATAATTATTAAGTTCCGTCATAGCGGCTAATCTATTGTAGAACTCACCACGCTTTTTAATATCAACCTCTGAATCCAAGTCATATTCGTAAAACCCTTTGCCTGTTGTAATCCCAAAATCACCTTGCTCATATAAATTTTTGATTATTCCTGTTGGCTTTTGAGAAACATCTAATTCTTTAAAAAGATTCTCATTCACTCGATACCATAAATCTACACCTCCTTGATCTGCAATTTCAAAAGGACCCATGCAAGCCCAACGAAAGCCAATCCCATATTTTACAGCTTTGTCAATATCATAAATTGATGCAACTGAATCATTAGCAAGTGCAACTGCTTCTCTAAATAACGCATGTTGTAATCGATTTCCGACAAATCCGGGAACATCTTTTTCAACTACGATGGGAATTTTTTCGATACTTAGCGCTAATTTGTAGATTTTCTGACTTGTTTCTTCGGCAGTTCCTTGCCCTTTAATAACTTCAACTAAAGGTATCAAATGTGGGGGGTTAAACCAATGCATACCACCAAAACGTTGTTTATTTTGCATCTTAAGTGCAATTTGCGTAATGCTCAAACTAGACGTATTGGTTGCAAAAATGCAATCCTTTGGCGCAATAGTTTCGACCTTTTTCCAAAAATCTTGCTTTGTCGCTAACTCCTCTTTAATCGCTTCTATTAAATAATTTACTTCCGAAAAGGATGACTCTAAATCGGTGTTAAATGAAATGCGTGAAATGATAGCTTGCGATTGTTCTTCTGTTATTTTATTTTGAGAAACCTCAGCTTTTTGGTTAGCTTTAATAAGATTTTCCCCTTGTTTTAAAGAGTGTGCAGATATATCATAAATGTATACTTCGTATCCATGCTTTGCAAAACACTGAGCCATAGAAATTCCCATGAGTCCTGACCCAGCAATCCCAATTTTTTTCATTTCCATTCTCCTTCCAGGTGTTACCCATTTTGTGCTAGCAACTATAAAAAGCATAAAATGTCAACGTTTTCCTTATGCGATTATATCGTGAATATTTACAAATGTCGATTGTTAAAAATTAATAGGTGTCGTGAAGTCTAGCTTATAGTCATTCCCCGTTATATTTTGCAAAAGCCACAATTGTAAATAAATTAAGCAATTTATTCTTGAACTATGTAATTGCTTCAAGTATAATTAAATTACTGTATATTGAACTTGAGATTAATGCAATAAGTGCTATGATGACGTACAGGAGTAGGTAGCTATGGATATTAAACAACTACAGCATTTTATTGTCGTTGTGGAATCAGATTGTAATTTATCAAAAGCAGCAGAACTCCTTTATATTTCGCAGTCAGCCATTTCACAAATGATTAAAAACTTCGAAGCTCAAGAAGGCATCCTGCTTTTTAAGCGATCACGTGGTCGCTTAGTACATCTGACCCTAGCAGGTAATTTAATGTATGAACATGCATTAGCCTTAACTGCAAGGTATGAAAAAATGATGGTCGATGTTAGAGAATTAAATACCCAAATAAAAGGAGAACTTAGAATCGGAGTTGCCCCTTATATTGTTTCAACTGTTTTTTCGGATGTTGTGCCGCAGATAAAAAAAGAATTTCCCTATGTTAAAATCCAGATTTTAGAAGTAGGTGCTTTTAATCTGAAGAAAAAATTACTAGCAAACGAAATTGATATCGCAACACTTTTATGTCCCACGAATCTAACTTCAGACGTGATTGAAGAATCCTTGCTTCTTGAAAATGAACTCTATGCATTTGTTGATGAGCGAAATAGTCTTGCTCTAAAAAAATATTTACTATGGAAAGATGTTGCAACTTCACCTCTAGCTATTTTTGATGAAAGTTTTATGATTCACCACTTGTTGATGGAAAAATTTAAGCAAGAAAAACTTAAGCCTGAGATTGTTATACAGACAAGTTATTGGGATATCTTACTTCGTAACGTTATCAATAATAATGTAATAACATTACTTCCAGAAATCACCCTTGATTTCATTCAAATGCCTCACATAAAGAAAATTCCAATCAAAGATTCAATTAAGTGGCAAATTGCTTTATGTCGCAACAAAAAATTGCGATATTCGAAAGCTGAAGAACATATTTATCAACAGATTATTAGCCACTTTGAAGTCGAAAGAGAGTTTAAAAATTAACATTAGTTACTACTATGAAAAAAAAGTAGTAACTAATGTTAAAGCGAGTAGAAATAACTACGTTATGCGTAAAATCAAAGTTGAATTGTCCAAACGTGGTTATACTGTAAGTCGTTGTAGAATCGGTCGCATCATGGCTGATGCAAACTACACACAGTTAAACAGTTTAAAGTAAGCAAATCAGAAGTGAACAAGGATCCGATTAAGAATGAAGTGAATCGGGAGTTCAGTGAGCGCTCAAATAGAGAAGTTGTAGTAAGCGATTTGACATATGTAAGAGTGGCAAATACATGATATTATATTTTCGCACTGCTTGATTTATTTAATCGTGAAGTGGTTAATTGGTTTTGGGATTCCAGTTGGTAGAGCAATCAAGGTCGTTTGGGGTTTGAAACAAAACTCAAATGTTGGGGAGCGTTCTTTCACGCTAGATTTCTTCCACCGATTGCGATATAATATTGCCTATGGATATGGAAAAAATCGTTCGAAAGACAATCAAAAAATATAACCTCATATCAGATGGCGACACATTAGTAGTCGCTGTTTCTGGTGGTGCTGATTCGATGGCACTGTTGCATTTTTTTAAAAAGCATCAAAGGGCCAACATCTCTCTCATAGTTGCCCACGTCAATCACGCTGTGCGTGTCGACTCGGGCGCTGACGAGATGTTGGTTAAAAAGACAGCCGACTCCTGGGCTTTGCCCTATGAGTCGCTGCAACTCTCCCCAATCGGTGAGAATCGCATGAATTTCCATCAATATGCACGAGAGGCGAGGTATGAATTTTTCGTGAAAATAGCCCGGAAATATGGTGCAACGAGGATTGCTGTGGCACATCATGCTGATGATCATTTGGAAACGTTTATTGATCGAATGATGAGTAAAAATACGCCACGCAGTTTGATGGGAATCTTACCCAAATCCAAGATGCAAGGCTTAGAAGTTATTCGTCCGCTTATTGATGTGAAAAAATTTGATATCTATGCATATTGTCACGAATATGGCGTAACTTATAGAGAGGATTTATCCAATTCAAGTGATGATTACACGAGAAATCGCATTCGCAGGCATATTGTGCCCGCTGTTGTAGAGGAAGCTGCTTCGGTGCATTCGCATGTTCGAGCGCTTAGTGACGCCTTAGCGCTTGACGAGGACTTTTTTTCATGTGAATTGGAGAGACTTTGGCATGGGGTAATACTCGTGAATAATGTTTGTAATATGAAGCGGGACTTTTTGATGAGAATGCATGCGAGCTTGTCTTCAAGATTAATTCGGCGCATTTTTGGCGAGCTAGGCTCGGAGAATATTGCTTCGATTCATGTAAGTGAAATTTTGGATTTGATACATAGTGAAAAGCCCAATGTTTCAAAATATTTCCCGGGAAATGTTAAATGTGAAATTGCTTACCATGACGTGACGTTTTCCTTAGGTGAGCGAGTAGATATAGGTGATTACGTGTTCGAAATCGTTCCTAATGAGCGTGTGATTTTACCAAATGGTATGGAATTGAAAGCGGCGTTTGCTACTCAAGTTAAAAAAAATGCAAAATTATCTTCCAACAGCTCTTATTTATGTTATAATGAAATATGTGCGCCAATTTTTGTAAGGGGACGCAATCCTGGAGATAAAATCTCCCTAGTGAACCAAATTGGCTCCAAGAAAGTCAAGGAAATTATGATTGAAGCAAAAATCCCTAAAATATTACGGGATTCTTGGCCCATTGTTGTTGATGCTAATGGTAAAATATTATGGATTCCAGGGCTTAAAAAATCCGCTTATTGCCACGAATTTTTAGATTCGGAAGGTTTATTGGTGGAATTTATATTGAATTCATAAATATCTGTTATAGTAAAAATGGAACCGAGTGTGTCAGACTTCCGCAACATTTTGTAATTTTCATTTTTTAACCGAGAGTTAATGAAATGGAACCGAAAAATCTAAGGATAAGGAAAAGTTGAAAGCGACGTCTAGGCTACTAAAAAATTGCTGATTTTGAGTTCAGATATTGTAAATATCGAGAGGAAAAATTGAAACTAGACAATGAGAAATAAAAAAATTTAGGAGGCTGGAGCTTGAAAATAGGTAAGCTACGAGGAGTAACTAGTACACCAACCCGAAATTAACAATCCAATTACCTGATAAGAATTCCAAACGTCATTGTCGGCTCCTCCTTAACGTATTGTTCTAGTACGAGGCGACGTCGCCTCCTCGAATTTTGAAATTTTTATTTAAACGTTATTGGATAGTTAATTACGAAACGGTGCACTAGATATAATTATTGATGAAGAACTGGATGCGTTGGGGCAATCGCTCAAGGAGCTTTGAGGGATTGCGTGTCTGGGATGCGAACTGGCGGAGTTTGCGCCAGTTCGCACTTTTAGAGAGGAATGTTTTGAATATGAGTGATAATAGAGAAAAGAAAGATAAAGTAACAGAAGTGAAACCACCGAAGCGTATGGGTAGAAGAAGTATTTTCCCGACGATTCTTATTTTGATTGTTGTATCTGGGATGTCGATGCTCTTTAGGGGTGACAATTCATTTGGGCAACTTGAGGTTCAGGAATTGACATTTAATGAATTTGCTCAACACATGGAAAGTGGGCGAATTACTGAAATCGAGATTCGTCCAGCGCTTGGAGCCAATAATCGTGAGCTTTCAAGGATTATAGGGACGATAACATCTGAGTATGATGACCAAGAGGAAAATGCATTTGCTTTGAATGTATATAACTCGCATGTTGATGTGATTACGAGTCTTGCGATTGCTTATGAAGTGGAATTTAGAACGGCAGCGTTGCCATCAGTTGAAATTTGGAGTACTGTGATGTACATTGGGACATTTGTTATTCTTGGTGGTGTTATTGTATTTATGGTGCGTTCGCTTCAGAAAAATAACAACAAAGCGTTTAATTTTGGTAACAATAAGGCAAAACTTGCTGAAAAAGAAGGAATGTCATTTGATGATGTTGCTGGAAACGATGAGGAGAAAAATGAGCTCGTTGAAATTGTTGACTTCTTGAAGTCGCCAACGAAATATACGGATATGGGTGCGAGAATTCCGAAAGGAATCTTGTTATCAGGGCCTCCAGGTACTGGTAAGACATTGCTTGCCCGCGCTGTTGCAGGCGAAGCTGGCGTTCCGTTTTACTCAATTTCAGGTTCTGACTTTGTTGAAATGTTTGTCGGGGTCGGAGCAAGTCGTGTACGTGAAATGTTTGCGACTGCAAAGAAGAATTCACCATGTATTATCTTTATTGATGAAATTGATGCAGTCGGTCGCCAGCGTGGGACTGGTATGGGTGGCGGACATGATGAGCGTGAGCAAACGTTGAACCAGCTTCTTACAGAGATGGATGGGTTTGGTGGAAACTCTGGCGTTGTTATCATGGCAGCAACAAACCGGCCAGATGTACTGGATCCAGCGCTATTGAGACCAGGACGATTTGACCGCCAAGTGACAATTGGAACGCCTGATGTTAAAGGTCGCGCTGCGATTCTGGAAATTCATGCGAAGAACAAAAAACTGGCGCCTGAGGTAAAACTTGGACATGTTGCCAAGCGTACACCAGGGTTTAGTGGTGCAGATTTGGAAAACTTACTAAATGAATCAGCGCTACTTGCTGCACGTGATAATAGAACAAGTATCCAGATGCACGATATTGATGAAGCAACGGATCGTGTGATGATGGGACCTGCTAAGAAGTCAAAAGTGTACACACCAAAAGAGCGCAAGACAGTTGCTTATCATGAAGCAGGACACGTTGTTGTAGGTTTGAAAGCCGAGAATGGAAACATTGTTCATAAAGTAACGATTATTCCGCGTGGTCAAGCTGGCGGTTATGCGATGATGATGCCAGAAGAGGAAACTTACCTCTCTACGAGACAAGACCTACTCGATCGCATTACTGGTTTGCTTGCAGGTCGCGTTGCTGAGGAAATTACTTTTGGCGAAATAACAACAGGTGCTTATGGTGACTTCCAACAGGCAACGGCTATTGCCCGCTCGATGGTAACTGAGTACGGAATGAGTAAGTTGGGCCCAATTCAGTTTGAAAGACGTGATAGCAGTGTTTTCCTAGGTCGCGATTATGCAAGTAACAAAGGTAACTTCTCAGAGCAATCCGCACTTCGTATTGATGAAGCGATTGGTGAAATCATCGACGAATGCTACGGTCGCTGTCAGAAAATGCTTATGGAAAACAAGGAACTCATGGAACTGGTGGCCGAAACCCTACTTGTCCACGAAACGCTGACCAAAGAGCAAATCGATGAACTTGCTTCCAAAGGGAAACTCGAAGATACACTATACGATTTCGAAGATGTAACAGATGAAAAAGGCGCTAACGCGTCGACAAGCACATCAGCTGTGGAGTCTACAACTGATGTGGATACAGATTCTAGTGAAGAAACTGAACTGAAAAACGATTCTGATTTAGACGTATAAGCTGTATGGGTTTAAAACAAAAAAGAGGAGAACGCTCTTGCACATATGCGGGGGCGTTTTCCCCTATAAAGAAAAAAAGCTGAGGCGACATTAGACAGAAGGAGGAACAAGGTTGAAAGATTATCTAGTAAAAGCATTGGCATTTGGGGGCGAAGTTCGGATTTATGTAGCGCATACAACGAATCTGGTTCAAAAGGCAAATCAGATTGCGTCGTGTTACCCGACGGCGGCTGCGGCATTAGGAAGGACATTGACGGCGACGGTGATGATGGGGAGTATGCTTAAAGGTCGTGAAACGGTTACGGTACGCATTAATGGTGGCGGACCCATCGGGCTGATTGTTGCAGATGCCGATGCATTTGGACATGTTCGAGGTTACGCAGCAAATCCACGTGTGCATTTGCAATATGACTCAGGTAAGTTGAATGTTGGCATGGCAGTGGGGAATGCTGGAGACTTATTTGTAACGAAAGATTTAGGATTGAAGGATTATTTCACAGGACAAGTTCCGCTTCAAACAGGTGAAATTGGCGACGATTTCACGTATTATTTTACAAAATCAGAGCAAATCCCATCTGCAGTTGGACTTGGAGTTCTTGTAAGTGAGGAAAATGCTGTCATCGCTGCCGGCGGATTCATCCTCCAAGTTTTGCCAGGTGCAAGCGAGACAACGATAGTCGCCTTGGAGAAGGCACTAAGCAACATTGAACCAGTTTCCGAAATGGTTTCTGAAGGATTGACGCCTGAACAAATCGTTGAAAAAATTGCAGGTGATGGTGGTGTCAAAATACTGGACACAATGGATCTTGCTTTTGAATGTGGATGTAACAAGGAAAAATTTGAGCCAGGATTGATTTCGCTTGGCGCAACTGAACTTGAAAATATGATTCAGGAAGATAATGGTGCTGAAACTGTCTGCCACTACTGCAAGCAAAGATACCAATTTACGGCGGAGGAGTTGGAGAATTTGAAAAGATAGAAAACAGTGAATATCGATTAGAAAAAGAACTTGGGGTTAGAAGATAGCGCTCAAAATTTAAAATTGAGATTTTGAGAATACCACTCGACGAGGTTCGAGTGGTGTTGTACCTGTTCCAAAAAAAGAATCCATTGATACAAAGCACAGAAGACGAGGGATTTATCCCTCGCCATTAGAAGGAGTTTTTTGAAAATGAATGCGGAAATTATTGCGGTTGGGACGGAGCTTTTGCTTGGGAATGTGACGAATACGAATGCGCGGGATATTTCTGAGATGCTGTCTGAGATTGGGATTAATGTGTATTATCATACGGTTGTGGGGGATAATCCAGGGCGTTTGCGGGACGCTGTGGCGCTGGCTCGGGGTCGTGCGGATATTATTGTTACGACTGGAGGACTTGGGCCGACTTATGATGATTTGACGAAGCAGACGCTGGCCGAATGCTTTGGTAAGACGCTTGTGATGGATGAGGAAATTGCTGAGGGGCTTCGTGCGTATTTTCGTGGGCGTTATCCTGACGATGCGTTTCCTGAGAATAATTTACAACAGGCAATGATTCCTGAGGGCGCGACGGTGCTTGAGAATGATTGTGGAACTGCACCAGGGTGCGCATTTGAGGTGGATGGGACGCATGTATTAATGTTGCCAGGGCCGCCGCGTGAGTGCTTGGCTATGTTTCGCGGGTGTGCAATGCCATATTTGCGTGCGCTGTCTAATTCAATGCTCGCTTCGCATAATATCCATATTTTTGGAATGGGCGAGAGCGCTGTTGAGGAAAAATTGCGTGATATGATGATGAGTATGACCAATCCAACCTTGGCGCCGTATGCAAAGATTGGCGAGGTCGTGTTGCGTGTGACAGCTAAGGCTGATAGTGAGGCTATGTGTGAGGCGCTGATGCAACCCGTGCTTGAAAAAACACAAGAAATTCTTGGTGATGCTATATATGGTATTGATGTTGTGAACCTTGAGCGGATGGTTATCGACTTGTTGCAAGAGGCGGGGCTTACCATCTCCATTGCCGAGTCATGCACGGGCGGGCTGCTGTCTAAAAGGCTGACTGATGTACCAGGCGCAAGTGACGTATACACGAGCTCCGTTGTGACTTATTCAAACGAGTCGAAAGAACGCTTACTAGGCATACCGATGGCAGTGATGAACGAACATGGAGCTGTTAGCGAAGAAGTCGCCAAGGCGATGGCTAACGGAGCGAAAGAACGTTTAGGAACTGATATTGGCATTGGTATTACTGGTATTGCAGGTCCGAGCGGTGGGACGCCTGAAAAGCCAGTCGGCACGGTTTACGTAGGAATTGCGACGCCAGAAGGAATGCATTGCAAAAAACTTACCTTACGACCAGACAGAGAAATCGTTCGCTTCATGGCAACAAACCACGCGCTAGATTTAGTGCGCAGATATATCCAAAGGTTACCGATGTAAAACTTCCAATGGCGCACATCCGAAAATTTTTCGGATGGCGTCTTGAGAGCATTCCACAATGAAAAATATCCCGTTTTGGGTTCAAAAAAAGGTGGAAATATGGTAGAATGGAAGTAACGAGAAGGCGCCCGATCATAACGAGAAGGCGCCCGTATGCTAAGAAAAGACTTGGTGGAATAAGATTTTAAAGCGCCCCTTCTTTAGGAAAAATGAGATGAGGTGTTTTTTTAATGGATACAAATAAAAAAAGGAAATTGCGGACAGGAATAATGGCAGCGTTGCTGATGATGTTGATATTGTTGACAGGAACGTACGCATGGACGCAGTTTAATAATGTGGGATTTAATGCTGTATATACAGAGACGAACTTTGGAGGAAGAGTTCATGATAGCTTTGCGTGGTA
>JGI990J12352_1000320_pt1 | contig 11064 bp, 11 predicted proteins | sample Intmic4MA4BA4MSA_FD_12352 | JGI IMG/M metagenome (IMG submission 12352) | reverse complement strand
CAACGCTGAGCCCGATAAGGATTGCACCCACAATCCCTTGTCCACCAAACCAATCTTCCATCGGTGGTCGCAATGTGATAAAGAATGCAGCGACGGAAAGTACACCAGCGGGTAGTGGTTCAACTTCATCATTTTTTGCGTAAGTATATGCGATTGCAAATGCTGTAATCAATCCCATAATGGCAAATGATCCACCTGTTACTTGCATAAATGGGACTGTCCAATTGTCACCGAAAATGCTGGCAATTGCATTATTGATACCTTCTGATGGAATTTGACCGATAACTAAGAAGATGCTTCCTGCTACTGTTAATGGTAAGATGCTAAGCATACCATCTTTAAGTGCTCTAATCGCTTTCATATTAACGAATTTTGATACTGATTCAATTATCTTTTGACTTTTATTCATGGTACTCATCCTCCGTTTGGGAATTAATTTTTCTTATTTTAAACTTAAAGCAAAATCTAAAATTTTCTCGCCATTCATCATGCCGTAGTCTTGCATCGGAATTACATCAATTGGGATATTCTTTGGCTCACAAATTTCCTTTGCTGCCCCTAATTTAAATCCAACTTGTGGACCTAATAATGCGATGTCGCAGTCGTTGGTTTCTGTTGCCATCGACGGCTCTGGATAGGCTTCAATAAAAACATCAAGTCCTTTTTTCTCTGCTGCTTCACGCATTTTTTTAACTAACATACCTGTTGACATGCCTAAAGCACAAAACAATTTAATTTTCATAAACAATCACGACTCCTTTTCAACATGTTTTAATTCTAAATTAAAATCCCATTTTTTGCGATTTCAAGATAGGATGAGTATTATTCTTGTCGGGCACGATATAATGTTATGATTTCTTGCGTCATCAGTTTTATGGTTTCTGCGTTCATTAATTGATCTTCAGCGTGCATGAGTAACAGGCTAAATTCAACTTTTTCACCAAGTGATTCTTTCTGAATGAGTGATGCGTGAGCTTTGTGTCCATCTAAAAAGACGGTTGATCCTTTCTCAAGCAGTTCGTCTGCACGAGAGAGGTTTCCCTTTTTTGCTTCTTGAATGGCTTCAATATACATACTTTTTGCCGTACCGACAGCTGAGATGATTTGAAAGCTGATTAATTCCATATTTTCCATAGAAATCTTCCTCCATTCTTCATTTAAAACACTAACTCAATCATTCTTTCAAAACAAAACAACCCTCGTTAGAAAGTTTTATGTGTTGCGAATGAAAGTCGAGTGCTTTTGTTTGTAGTATAACGTGCTTTTTTAATTAATGCAAGTGTTTTCTTAAAATTTTTCGAAAAAATCTTTTGAAAATCCTTTCTATGCAACATCTACGACGATTTTAAACAGAGATTAATATAAGTTGTAATAAAAAGTAGCAAAGTTGGTCATGATCGACTGAAATTTTGGATATTTAAAGCAAATAAAAGATGGGTATCTCATGTGAGATAACCACCTTTTGAGTTTTATGATGGTGCAAAATCGTGTTGATAAGGGGGGATTGTTCGATTTTGCGCTGATAAATAACACCCTGCACTTGTACAAAGGCACATGATATAACGTAGTTATATGTAAATAAGCGACTATGTTGTGAAACGTATAATAATCAGCACAATTTTACACTGTCACTTTTGAAATTTTAATTTTCTAAATAATATTTAGCATAATACCTTTTTCTCTCAAAAAGATTTGATGGTCTTGCGATACGCCTTCGTCGGTATAGACTTCTGTGATTTCATTAAAGGAAAATTCTGATATGATACCTCGATTCATAAATTTACTCGAATCGGTCAAAATAATTGTTTTTTCAGCTGACTGGGCTAAACTCCTAGCGGCATCACATCTAGCCATATCACTTCCAGTAAAGCCACGGTTTATATCAAAGCCATCAATGCCGATAAATAACTTATTAACAAAGAAATTTTTAGCTGATTGATTGAGCAATGGTCCGACGTTGACTTGCGACTCTTTTTGATAATCGCCACCTAACAAAACAACTTTAACTGTTTCTGACTTTCTAACATAAGAAGCAATAAAGCACGAATTGGTAATAATCGTCAAATCACTTTTATTAAATGCTAGTTCCTCTGCCAACAAAGCACAAGTTGAACCCGACTCAATCATGACCGTTTCCCCATCCATCACTTGTTGGGCTGCTGCACGTGCAATTTTCCGTTTCAAATCATAGTTTTTTGACAAGCGATAGTTGACATCGTCCTTATTATTAATTAATGCAAATCCATGTTGACGGTGGATAATTCCCCGCTGTTCAAGTTTATCTAAATCTTTTCGAATTGTCACTTTTGACACATTTAACTGCTTTGCTAGTTCATTGACTTCAATTTTTTTATTCTCGCTAACAATCGCAATGATTTCTTCTTCTCTAAACAAATAAAACCCTCCTCACATATTTTATCTTATCACATTTAACGTAAGGAAACAATGCCCGCAACCGCTTCACTAATAACTCGTCTGAATTACGAAAGAAAAAGCAACTTCAAATGGTGGATGGGGCTGATGCAGAATTAGGATCTTAAAAATCAAAAATGGATAAATTTGACTTATTTTCATGAAAAATGATAGTAATGGGCATATTTCCTCCGTTTTAAATCCTTTTGAATTTTGATTTTTTATTCTGTGCCAGCCCCGCCATCTCTCATCTTTATGAATATTTCTACTTTGTAAGCAGAAACCCCACCTGCAGATTCCGCAGGTGGGGTTAGATCAAAGACGTGGCCGATTAGGCATTTGCCGAGTTAGGACACGCCCATCAAATCATAATTAGATCAATTCAATATAAACTCGTTGACAATTTTTGTTACGCCTTCGTCGTTGTTGGAAGTTGTGATATAGTCGGCGGCAGCTTTGATAGTATCGTTGGCATTGTCCATGGCGACACCGAGTCCAGCACGTTTAATCATTTCGAGGTCGTTGTTACCATCTCCGCACGCAATGATTTCTGTTAGGTTAATGTTTAGGTATTTGGCGATTTGTTCAAGGCTAACACCTTTGTTGACGCCTTTTTTTGTCATTTCTAAGAAAAATGGCATTGAGCTAAATATACTAAAGCGGTCGTTGAATTTGGTTTGGAATTTTTTTGCAGCTTCAATGATATGCTCAGGGTCTCCTGTTCCTAGGCATTTTATTGGTGCATTTGCAACGGATTCTTTGAAGTTGTCAACTTTCTTAAATGGTATTTCGCAAGATTGAAATTCAAGTTTGGTGTATTTGTCACAATCTTCTGTAATAATACTATTTTCATTATATGTCATTAATCCGATCTGGCAAATTCTTGAGAAGTCATAAAGCTCATGGCAATCTTTGATTGTTAGAGCGTTTTCGTTAATGACTTCATTTGATTGCATGTCGATGACTTTGCCGCCGTTAAATGATGAAACGATTCCGCCATAATCTTTAAGTCGAAGCTCCTTAGCCACTGTCATCATTCCAAAATCTGGGCGACCCGAAGCCAATATAACTTTCACGCCAGCTTCTTGCGCTTGTAATAGTGCATCCCTTGTTTTGGTTGTAAGTTTATGTTCAGTATTTAATAAAGTCCCATCCATATCAAGTGCGATTGCTTTATATTTCATCTGATTCACTCACCTCTAAATTACTTGTGATCAGTTCCCTTAATTCGGCTAGTTTTTCGATAGAGTATTCCTTCATATTGTTTGAAAACTTTATGTCGAAAGTGTCTTCTAGAGCGTATCTTGGGATTAAATGGACATGATAGTGGAAAACTGTCTGACCTGCATGGACGCCGCTATTGTTTACCATGTTAAGCCCATCAAATTTGAAAGTTTTTTTGAGGGCATTGGCTATGCGTGGGGTGACGGCAAAAACTGCTTCCATGGTAGTTGGCGTGGTGTCAAAAATATCGGTCGAATGTTGCTTGGGGATGATTAATGTGTGGCCTTTCGTTGTTTGAGAGATGTCTAGGAAAGCTAAGACCTGTTCGTCCTCATAAAGTATATGTCCCAGGATTTCCTTTTTTGCAATTTTACAGAAAATACAATCTTGCATAATTGAAGCCTCCTATCATGTACGTACTATTTTTCATTATAGCAAAAAAAGTCGACAGTCGCAATGTCATTAACTTAAGGGTTAGTGTCAAGTAATTAGAGAGAAAAGTAGAATCAAGTTTAAAAATGTTGTATAATGATGATATGTTTTAGGTGATGTAGGGGGAGTTTCAGGTGACATAGGACAAAGGAGATCGCTATGTACGATACATTAAGAATTGCAATTTGTGACGATAACGAAATGATGACAGCGATGGTCGAGGAGAAACTCAGGCAAACTTTACAAATGATTGAAATAACAGATTGCGAGATAAAAATTTATCACAGTGGGATGGAATTATTAGCGAGTAAAGAGGCTTATCATCTTGTATTGCTAGATATCGATATGCCAGAAATAGATGGCTTTTTAGTAGCAGAAAAGCTGAATCAACAAAGGAAGAAGCCACTTATTATTTTTCTTACAAGTTACCAGGATTTAACTTCAAAGGGTTATCATGTAAAAGCTTTTCGTTATTTGACAAAACCCATTAATGATGAAGCATTTCAAGAGGGGATTTCTAGTGCATGTAAAGAAATGGCGCCGCTCCACATGGCAATTTCAATAATTGTGAGAGATGAATATGAGAAAAAATATAAAACAGAAACAGTGATGATTAATTTACATGAAATCACACAGGTTGAAGCATTAGGGACGGGTTGCTGTCTTTACACAGATGATTCAGAATTAATTGTTAAAGAGCCTTTGAAACATTGGAAAACAACGCTCCCTAAAGACATATTTATCCAAACACACAAATCACATTTGGTAAATCTAAATTACGTAAAAAGGATTTCTCATGATAAAAAAATTATCTACCTTAAACCAAACCAAGAAGTACCCATTGCTCGCAACCAAAAAAAGAATTTTATAGAAGCTTTCCATGAATTTGCCAAAATAAAAGGAGGAATCTAGAATGTTATCAGTTCATTACTTAATTGAATTCGCTAAATTATATATCGCTGTATTTTATATTGTTAACACTCCTCAAAGGAAGCAGGTGTGGAAAATTAATGTTGTTGTAGTGGTTTTGCTGGTGCTTTTTGATGTATATCGATTCATGGGTTTGGATGGAAATTCAATTGATCATCATAATGACGTTTTTATTTACTCTGTATTATCGATCATTGTTATGCTTTATGCTGTAGGAAAATTAAGATTTCTCGCAATCTTAGTTGCTTTCCATTTTTTTAGTGGATTTGTTGACTTGCTTGTTTCAGGATTTTTCATAACAGCACTATCAATAGATATACAAGATATTATGACCAACCCTTTCCATAGGACAATAATAACTTTGCCTAGTATATTGATATTTACAATTTTAGGATATTTATTAAAACATTTTAAATTGGAAATAAGCCTCCAATCCCTCGGCGGAAAGGAATTGAGTTTAATGGCGATGACTTTATTAACCTTTGGATTTTATGTCACTTCTATTCAAGTATTCGGAAATACTAACAGTGGCAATACGATGGGGCAGTTTGCAAATTTGATGGCGATGGTTGGGGGTATGGCAGTTATCTATACTGTTTTAACACTTATTATCAAGGATAATCGTTTGAAAAAAGTTGAAGACCTTCGCTCTGTCCAAGAAGAAATCATCGTGCAACAACAACTACATCATCAAGTTTTCTTAAAACGAGAAGAAGAAACCAAAAAATTTAGACACGATATTTCCCAACATTTAATTGCTATGCTTGCTTTGTTAGAAAAAGAAGACTATCAAAAGTTAGAGCGCTATGTTGCAGACCTAAATGATGATGCAATTAAAATTCAAACAGATACTGGGATCGATACGGGTTCGAGTGTTGTGAATGCTATTTTATTTAGTTTACGTACTGAGTATGGCGAATCAAGCATCAATCTAAAATGGAGGGGGCGCATTCCAGAAGAAATAAAAATACCAGATAAAGACATATCGATATTATTTATAAATTTATTAAAAAATGCATTTGAAGCTACAAGTATTTGCTTAGAGGATAAATGTATTGAAGTGCGAATTAATGTGACAGATAATTCATTTTATTTGATGATAAAAAATAGCTACACTGGTGAGCGCTTAGTTGAGAATGAAAATTTTAGAACGACCAAAGAAAATCCAAAAAATCACGGATATGGTTTGAAGATTGTACAAGATGTAGTGAAAAAATATGATGGTCAAATTCATTTCTCAGATAATGTGAATGAATTTATCATAGAAATTACGTTTGTTGGGGACATTTATCCGAGTTAAAAAAAGCTATCGAAAGACACCCTTTTACCTTTTTCATTTTATAAATCAACAATCTATTAATCGTCAAAAATACTTAAAAATATCAAAAAATTACCGTTCACCCCGAATTTTGTACTGTTCACCAAAAAAGTGTTGAAATGTCACAGGAGCTATGGTAAAAATAGTTAGTAACAAACGCAAAAAACAATAATTATGAATCGAAGGGTACTGTCAAAAGTTCTATGAAAAAATGAAAAAAGCTAATCCATTGAAACTGGCTCACTTTGGAGGGGTAAGAGGCACGCCAAATTTATTCCACGGTGTTCTGGATATGAGCCTCACCCAGCACATGTTTTGAGGCAACAATGGAAAGCCCAAGCCGCATAGAGGCAGGGTTGCTAGGCAAATCAGCCTAACATGTGCTGTCTCATGTCAAGAACCTTTCGCGGCATAAATTGGCTCGCTCTTACTTCTTTGAAACAGCGATATTTCAAAGACAAACCCCTTATTATTCTACATAATTAGGGGGATAGGCTTTTCAAGCATCAAACGTTGTCGTTACAGCGTTTGGAGTAGTTTTTAATTAGATTTTTTTGACAATACGGAACATATACGGGAGGGAAAGAAAATGAAAAGAATCAAAAAATTTATGGCTACTTCCATGGCAGTGGTGATGTTGTTATCGGGTGGAGCTGTGGCACAAGCTACCAGTACTAGTGTGGAGCGTAATCGTGCCTCTGCAACTAGCACCGCATCGGGTTCGTGGAGGGCGACTAATACACGTATTAATAATAGAGTTGCTTCGACTGCAAATGCTAGTGCAAGGGCACAATTTCGTGGAACAGGTGTTATTGCAATTTGGAATAATGATACTGCTGTTGCAACTGCTAGATCTGGAGCGAGTAGTACTGTAAGATCTGCTACAAGCTTTTCTGCTGGTAATGGGCGACAGTGGCGTGTTAGTGTGTGGACAGTGTTTATAGGTCTAGGATCTTTTGCTAGTGCTACGGGGACTATTACTAGTCGGACGCCATAAGATGTTCATGAATAACTACTATACGAAAAGTGTAGTAGTTATTTTAATTGAGGTGATTTTTGTGTTGAATTTTAAATTATTCGGATTGTTGCTTTTAAAGAACAAGCTGATAATGACTTTACTTGTATTGCTTTTTACAGTCATTCATAGTGTCAGCATATTAAATTTTTTGTGGTATCTGCATACCTTTGAAGGGGCATTCCTCCTGCTTTCGCAATCTCTATTACTAGCCAATTTTACATTTGTTGTTTTTCTTTTTTTATCGTTTGAGTATTTTTACGCTGTGAAAAAATCTAATTTATTAGAAGTTTTACAGTCAACAAGATTTGGTACATTTAAACTCTACAGTTCGCAATTTTTAGTTATGTTGCTACTGAATGTAGTGAGTGTATTGAGCTTTACGTTATATAATGTTGTAGCCTATTTTTATTATGGATTTGAAATGTCAGGGTTTTTAATGCATATTTTATTAAATATGTTTCTCAATTTTTTTATGATGCAAGTGGTTGCCATTTTAATTGGTTTAGTATTAGCTTTAGTTTTTGATCGGATAGTGGCTTATATGATTGCTATCTTGTTTCTTTTTTCAGGAAGTTGGATTTTTGAGGAAATTGTTATGAGTACCTTAGTTGCAACAGGAGGGTTTCTCTTTCCCATTCATGATTTTTTCAGTTTTTCTCTCCCAGCTCTGAGATGGGAAACTAATTTTCATATTGGATTTTCAATCCTTCCGTACAGATTTTGGTTATTGATAATATGGATTATTATACTGACTAGTATTATTCTCATTAGGCTTACTAAAAGACAAAAGGTGCACATTATTTTAATAGTCACTTCTTTTGTTGTGCTTGTTCCTAGTGTTTATTTTTATTTGCAACCAGTATCTAGACAAGTGCTGAATTTAAGCCCAGCAGGCAGTTTGAGGTATGATTATTATCACTATAAAGGAAAAGAAATTCAAGTAAAGGAAGCTAACTTCAATGTACTTACTTATGATTTGAAAGTAATCGTTGGAAATCAGTTGAATGTGGTTGCNACATTAACAGTGGATGAATTGTTATCTGAATATTATTTCACACTTTATCATCGTTATGTAATTTCGAACATTACCGACCAAGCGGGGGAGACGATGGAATTTTCGCAACAGGGAGACCATTTTATAGTCTACAACGAGGTGGAAAATTTGGAAGCCATCATTATTTATTACACAGGTTATAGCCCAAGATTTTATTCCAACAAGCAAGGAATGGTGTTGCCTGGATTTTTTCCATACTTTCCGCATGCTGGACACCAACTTGTCTTTGATTATCAACTAGAAGATTTTGAATTAGTTATGCTTGATCAAGAAGCCCACTTTAATGTTATAATAACTGGTGTGGATAATGTATTTTCTAATTTAGAACAAATATGTGATAATCATTTTAGTGGATATGCAACGAGTGTAACATTAATTAGTGGATTTTTGAATAGTCAAGTAATAGATGACATAACAGTTGTCTATCCATTTCTGAATCATATGGAATTTAATCATAATCTTAATATTAGGCATGTTCATTATTTTATTAATGATTTTGGTGACAGTGATACAATTCAAACAATTATCATTCTGCCAAATTTAAGTTTGAGACATATGACAAATGTTGTTCACGGTGATCATATCACCACCAGGGGACTTGTCGATTTGGCAACTTTCTTATACGAATCTTTGATTAATCCGAACAAGTATCTATTATATTGGTATATCGATTTATATTTAAATGACCGTGAATCCTTTTATGAGATAGTTTATTGGGATTTATCATCCGATATTTTTGATTATTATCAACAGGCTCTCATGATGCAAGAACGTATTGAAGATATGGGATTAGAATTATTCTTGGAATTAGCATTTTCATATATTGAAGATGATACAGATGAAAGGTCAATTGGTGAGTTTCTAATAGATTTAGAAAAGGAGTAAGTGTATGTTAGAAATTAAAAATCTTAACTATAGCTTTGGAAAAACTGCTATCATCCAAGACTTTTCATATCACTTCAAATCTAATGTATATGGATTGTTGGGGGCTAATGGCGCAGGGAAAACTACTTTAATACGATGTATTACAGGTGTTTATGAATTAAAATCAGACGCAATTTTCTATAAAGGTCTATCTATTAAAAACAATAAGGATTTTTATAAGGAAATTAGTTATTTACCACAAAAATTCGGACTTTTCAAAAATTTAACAGTTAAAGAAATGATGTTAATGATGGCTTCTTTAAAGGGTGTTAATGTAAAAGGAAAAGAAAATATAATTAATGATTGTATTTCAACCGTCAATTTATCAGACAAGTTAAATGATAAAATAAAGACACTATCTGGAGGGATGATTAGACGACTAGGAATTGCGCAAACGCTTTTAAATAATCCAAAGGTTATTATTTTTGATGAACCGACTGCAGGCTTGGATATTGAAGAAAGATTACGCTTTAAAAATATTATATCTGAAATTTCTCGCGACAAAATCATCATTATCTCAACTCATATAGCATCAGATATCGAAGCGCTTTGTGATGAAGTGCTGGTAATGAGGGATAAAGGAATCGTATTTGCAGGGGATTGTGAAGAAATGGTTGAAGTGGCGAGAATGAAAACATATATTCTCCCTCAAGAAAAATTATCTGATATAGAGGGTGAATTTCATGTTCAGAATTATTTTGAAAAAAAGAGTGAGCATTTTGTTAAAATATTAACAAACGTACCATTTGAAAAGTACAATGCTGAGCTTGTAGAGCCTACAATTGAGGATGGTTATGTATGCTTATTAAAGGATGTTTAAATACCTATTTTATGCGCCTTTTTTATCACTTAAAAAATATTGGAATACCGTCTTTGATACCAATTGTTATTTTTATACTGTTTGTTCCTTGGCTTAACTATAGGGAGTATACTATAAATGGTATTGATGAGTATTTTCATCTAAGTGTTATTCGCTATAGCCAGTGGCTCATGCCTTTTTTTTCAGTATGGAATGTGATGTTTGCCTTGTGTGAGCCTATTGAAGCAGATGGATATGAATTATTTTACACACCACACCAATGCTTCAAAATAATTGATTTACTGGGAATTTTTGGGATTAGCCTTATCTTCATAACAGCGTTACATATTCTGTATGGATTTATTCTGCCTAATATGTGGTTTGAATATATTCGAGTTTTAAGTATATGTCTTTTATTTCTAGGAATTGTTTACGGTATGACTAACTTATTTAAGTCAATAACTCCAACGATTTTGGTTCTAATTTTATATGTCTTTGGTACAGTTTTTACTGTTGAACATGAGCCAGTGTTTCTACTTTTTTATATTCCTAAAACGATGACATGGCAACTTTTCTTAGAATATTATTTGGTTTTGGTTGTAATGGGCTGTTTGTTTTTCTTGGTTGGGTATTATACGAGTAAGAAGTATTATTGATTTTTGAATATTTTGAGTTGCTTGTAATATGTCCAATTTTGTTCCTTGATTTTTGATGTATTCGAAAGTGTTTTTATATAATAAGTTGACAGTCTCTTTGTTTGAAATCCTTATAAGACATATAGTAGATTAAGATGTACATTGGAATATTGATGAACTTCAAATTGAATTTGATATGGTGATAAACTTTGATTTTACTTTTGATTCTGGGAGAAGGACAGATACCTTTTATTTGTTAATGCTTCAAATTTAATTATGAAAAATATAACTACACTGACGAATATTCAGTTGAGAATG
>JGI990J12352_1000319_pt1 | contig 11106 bp, 9 predicted proteins | sample Intmic4MA4BA4MSA_FD_12352 | JGI IMG/M metagenome (IMG submission 12352) | reverse complement strand
AACTCATCATCAACCTTTAACGGACTAATTACCATACTACCATTCCTTTTTAACCGTAACATCAATTATTACCTTGATTATAACACAAAACGCTAAAAATCGCTACTGTTTTTGAGGATAACAACCAAAATCATTCAAAACTTACCGCACATGCCGCTCGAAAACCTTCACAAGCTCCTCAGAATCTTCCCAAGTTACATAAAGCAAGAAATTTCCTTGTCGTGGCATCTTATTGTCATTAATCAACGATAAATCCCAAACGCCCGCATCCTGAAATTTGACTAACTGGTCGGAATGAATCATCCGCATCACCTGCTCTAGCGAGTCACTAGCCGCTTTATCCGTTGCTTTGACAATAACAATTAATCGCGGATTCCCCGACCCGATAATCGGTCGGATGACTAAGCCAGCAACAACATCACTTGCATCAAAATGCTCAATTTCTGAAAATGACACCCGCTCAAAGTGGGGGAGTCCGTGTTCAACATCCACCAGCGTTTGGCCATCAAAAACCAGATCCGCATTAGTCTTGGCAATCTGCTCAAGAATTGCATTTAAAAGCCCGTCAACATCAGCAATTTGCTCATACTCAGGTGATAAGCTATTAAATTTTTCCTTAATTTGTTGGCAACCAAATAACAACAAGATCGCCACAATTCCTAAAAAAACGCTAAATTTTTTTCTCATAAGTAAAAAGCCTCCAATAAATTAGTTAAACATATTGTCGGCAAATCATGCTTATTTTATCCCTGTTTTAGTCATAATTTCGTGATTTTAGCGCTTTCTCGATGTCTCGTTTGGCATCTTTTGCTTTTAAATCTTGACGCTTATCATAATTTTTCTTACCCTTGCAAATGCCAACAAGCATTTTGGCATAACCGCCTTTTAAGTAGATTTTAAGTGGTATTAGCGAATAGCCTAACTGAGCTTGCGCATCAACTAATTTTGCAATTTCTTTCCTGTGAAGCAATAACTTTCTGGTGCGATTAACAACATGATTAAATCGATTTCCGCCTTTAAACTCAGCAATGTGCATATTGTGCACCCAAGCCTCACCATTTTTTATCTGGACAAAGGCATCCGCAATTTGGACATTACGCGCCCGAACCGCTTTAATTTCAGTGCCCGTGAGCACTAAGCCAGCTTCATAGGTTTCCTCAACAAAATAATCGTGGCGCGCTTTCTTGTTTTGCGCAACTAAATTTTCACTGGTTTTTTTGGTAGACATTTACAATCACCGACTTTTCTTATTTTTTCCCTGATTGCCACTTTTTCGACGACCGTTATTTTGGTATCCAGGTTTTGCTAAATCACGATGACGATACGGCCGGCTTGCTGATTTTTGCTTTGGCTTGCGCGGTTTACTGGCGATCACAAAGTCAATCGTGCCGGCTTCTTTACTCGCAGCTTTAACCTTAACTTTAATCGCATCACCCATGCGATACATATGTTTACTGCGCCGACCAACAATAATCATCGTCGCTTCATGAAAATCATAAAAATCGTCTTTCATATCAGCAAGTCGAACCAAACCTTCAACAGTATTATCAAGCTCAACATACATGCCCCATTTAGTCACCGACGAAATTACACCATCAAATAGCTCCCCGACAAATTGCATCATATATTCAGCCTTCTTCATATCAATAACATCGCGTTCACAATCAATGGCGCCCCGCTCTTTCTTTGAAGTATGTTCAGCAATTTCTGGCATAATCTGCTGAAAATGCTCAATTACTTCATTATCATTTGCCAACCCCTCAAACAAAAACGTTCTGATCATTCGGTGGACAATTAAATCAGGATACCTTCTAATCGGCGATGTAAAGTGAGTATAATAAGTGGCAGCAAGTCCAAAATGACCCAAATTTTTACTATCATATCTCGCTTTTTCCATTGATCTAAGCATTATTTTGTTAATCATTGAAGCTTCTTTTTTGCCAACAACAACTTCCAACATTTTTTGTAAAGCTTTCGGTTGGATAGTATTTTTACCGCCTTTAATCGTATAGCCAAAAAGCCTTGTTATTTGGTAAAGCCTTTGCAGTTTTTCGGCATTTGGCTGTTCATGAACGCGGTAAATAAAAGGGAATCCCAGCTTTTCGAAGTGTTCGGCGACAGTTTCGTTAGCTAGCAACATAAATTCTTCGATAATCTCTTCAGAAACGCCCCGCTTGCGATAAATAATATCAACCGGAAAGCCAGTTTCATCAACTTTAATTTTTGCTTCTTTAACGTCAAATTCAATTGAGCCCCGCTCGTGGCGCTTTTTCTTTAAAATTTCCGCCATTTCTAACATTAAATCGAAATGGTGGGCATCGCTAGCGTATTTAGCTCGCAACTTTTCATCACCAGTTAAAATCGCGGTTACCTCATCGTATGTCATGCGATTTCGCGTCTTAATCACCGCAGGAAAAATTTTGTGCAACACGACGACGCCTTGCTGATTAAATTCCATTACACACGTAATCGTCAACCGGTCAACCTGCGGGTTTAGCGAACAGATACCGTTTGACAGCTTCTTTGGAATCATTGGCACTACGCGATCTGTTAAATAAACGCTAGTTCCGCGGGCATAAGCATCATTATCAAGCGCTGTGGTTTCTTTAATGTAGTGCGTCACATCCGCAATTGAAATCGATAACTCAAAATTACCATTCTCAAGCTTTTTCACACCAACAGCATCATCTAAATCTTTTGCATCCGCGCCATCAATTGTAAAAATGGCCTCATTTCTTAAATCACGACGANCTTCTAAATCTTTNTCAGAAACAACATCTAAAACCGCAGCTGCTTCCGCTAACGTGGCATCGTTAAAATTAGGATCAATGTCATGCTTTAAACACATTGACAAAATATCCACGCCTGGTGAATCTTTATTTCCTAATAATTCGGTGACAATTGCTAGCACCACACCGCTGTCAAGATACTCCTTAATCGTCACCTTAACTTTATCATCAACTTGCGCGTCAAGGCTATCTGTTTTGTCAACTTTAATGACCGCTAAAAAACGCGGATCATCAGCAATGACGCGATTATCTTGAACATAAGTACCAACAAGATCAACAATCCCCCGCGCAACTACCGCAATGACTTGACCTTTTATGCGCCCATTATCCTCAGCTGATAAAATTTTAACCTTGACTGTGTCTTTGTGGAGTGCCCGTTGAAGATTGTGAACCTCCACAAAAACATCCTCAGCCAATTCGTCAGTCGTAACAAAACCAAAGCCTTTTGAAGTCATGGTGATAACGCCAACAACCACTTTACCTATTATATTTTTCATACTTTATATCCTCCGTCATATTATCGAATGTTATTATTATGGATATAAAAAGCGTAATTACACTAAAAAAGAGTCGGTTAAACGACCCTTAGAAAAGCAAGAATGCTATTTATGCAATGCCTAATAACCGTAGCGAAGCTAAAACAATGAGGGCAACGGAAAAGATGTATGTTGCTCTGATAATATAAACTTCAACACCGCGTTCTTTTTGGTTTTTAAAAAGTTCGCTATTCGTTCCGGTTAAAGCGCTACCTAAATCATCCTTTGAATTTTGAATCGCAACTAAAGCAATTATAACAATTGACACAATAACCAATAAAATATCCAATAAGCCTAATACAAACATAGTGTGTTCGCTCCATTCATAATACGTTGTTTAACATTCTACCATAATATTTTATTTCTTGCAAGTAGGGTCGCCATAAAACCTGTGATTTTCAACTAATTTTCGTGAATTTTTAGCTTCGGGAAGAAAAAAGTTAGATTATCACCGTTTTCATACCTCTAAAAAAAAGTTTTTTTGCGCTTTTTTGCGTATATGTAATATATAGGGGTATTATAAATAAACTACGAAATTCCATCAAAAAGGTGATTTTTTTAAAACTAAAGGACGTGTTTAAAAGTGCAAGAAGTATTAATCAAAGATTTACCTGCAGAAGAACGACCAAGAGAGCGATTAATGACGTATGGCGCCAGTGCCTTGTCAAATGCTGAACTCCTCGCCATCTTGCTTAGAACTGGAACAAAACAGCAATCTGTCTTAAATTTAGCCAAAGCCGTCTTAAAAGAAATTGGTGATCTTAAACATTTAAACGAAACTTCAATTAATGAATTAACGGAAATCTCGGGAATTGGACCGAGTAAAGCTGTCCAAATTATGGCTAGTATTGAATTAGGAAAACGTGTGTCGCAATCCCTTGTGCTCGATGAAAGTAATGTACAAGCTGTTAAAACACCCAAAGATTGTTTTATTTTGCTTGGAAATGAGCTGAAATATTTAAAACAAGAGCATTTTATCGTGTTGTCATTAGACGTTAAACAAAAATTAATCGCCAAAGATACCGTTTTCATCGGCGCGCTTGATGCCACGCTCGTGCATCCGCGCGAAGTTTTTCGCGTAGCCGTTAAAAGAATGGCAGCTTCAATTATTTGCGTTCATAATCACCCAAGCGGTGATGTCGAACCATCATTACAAGATATCATGATGACTAGACAACTCGTAGAAGCTAGCGTAATGATGGGAATCCCGCTTTCGGATCATGTAATTATTGGTGGCAACGATTATAGTAGCCTAAGAGCGTATGGCCATATGTAGAGGTAGAATTCCCAAGCCATCGATTAGAATTTTTTCGCATAATGGCGAACAATTTCGCAGAAAATGACTTTGTTTAGGCTTGCTATTTTACCAACTTTAAACTACCAAAATCGACGGCGGTTTGCGGCTTTTGCCCGGTTAAGCTATTCCATGTTGCAACACTTTGGCGAACACCGTGTTCATTGGCATCGTTAACTTGCAGATCAAATTCAATGATTTGCCCCGCTACCAGTTTTTCGGTGAATGGAATTTGAATTTGTACTTGGTAGCCTGTCTTGGTGATTTTGGCAAAGGATTCAAAGATTACCGGCTTGTTAGCGTCGCTACTAGTTGCGGTTTCATTTTCAAAAGTGACTGTTATTTTTTGGATGTCATCTTTACCGAGATAAACGTCAACCGCGTCTTTGTGCTGAATATTATCAGCGCTAGCGTTTAGCGCTTTTACCGTTACGTCAGCAAGGATGTAAAGGTTATTTTCGTTCCACATAACATAACTAGTTGCCACGCCACCTTCCCAAGCTGTTAGCTGTCTCGAGACGCTTAGCGGCGCGATTTTATTCCAAGTCGCATCATCGCCAAGCGTTGGTGTCCCGTAATTTGCCACCGCTATTTGGGTAGTATCGCGTTTGACTAATGGGTAAAGTTTTAAGAATTTTTCTGGATTTAAGATTGCGTCAAACGCTTTTTTCGGCGTGTAGTTGGCGTTAAAAAGCGTTGGGAAACGTTCGCCACGCCAGCTTGATTGATCATCGGTGCCCCAAAACGTAATTCGGGTGATGTTTGCTGCATATTTTTTGTAAATTTGAAATAGCGTAGCGTAATATTGAGCCTGCTCAATTTCATGGGCTGCTGATAAGGTGGTAGTTTTTTCCGAACCAGTTACGGTAACGTCAAGTTCGGTGACGCTAATTTCAATGTTTGGTAGCTTTGTAAAGAGTTTTAAGCTGGCTTCAACTGTATCAAGCGGGGTATTTGTATGGTAATGGCCTTGCATGCCGATACCATGAATTGGCACGCCGCTCGCGGTTAATTCTTTGATCATGTAGTAAGTTGCTTCACGTTTTTGCTGGTAGTTGAGGTTGTAATCGTTATAGTAAAGCACTGCATCAGGGTCAAGTTCGTGGGCAATTTCAAAGACATATTTGACGTAGTCACTGCCAATTAGGCGAAGCCACGGGGTATTTCGCAAGTGTTGGCGCCAGTCTTTGGTGCTTGCGTTAACGTTGTCTTCAATCGCTTCGTTGAGCACGTCCCAAGCGATAATTTCCCCTTTGTAGCGGGACATAATTTCGACGATATGGTTTTTTAAGATGGCGAGGGCGGCGGCTTTTGAGGTGTTAGCTTCGTCAATCCAGTTTAAGGTTTGTTGGTGCCATGCTAGGGTATGTCCGACAACTTTAAAGTTATTGGTTTTGGCATAGTTCATCATTTTATCAGCTTCGGTAAAGTTAAATTCGGCTTGTTTTGGTTGAATTAGGGCAGGTTTCATAATGTTTTCAGCGGTAATTACGTTAAATTGTTGGTGCAGTATTTGTCGTAGCGCTTCGTTTTCAAGAACTTGTGGGCGGTAGATGTTACCGATTAGAAATGAGTTTTTGTAGACTTCTTTTAGTGATTTCATGGTGGCTTGCTCCTTTATTTTTGCAATAATCGCCCGCTAGCGAGCGATTATTGTGATTTTAAGTTAGATTTCTTGTTTGAATGGTACTGCTGGTAAGCAGGCTTCGTTATAAAGGTTTGCTTCGGCAGGATCATCAATCCACGCATAGGAAACGGCGGTAATGGCTTTTTGATGATGATGATTAATTATGACTGAGGTGGCATCATTAATGCTACCTTCGACTGGAATTTCGATGTCATCAATCCAAACGGCTAGTCCATAGACGACTTCACCTTGTTTGAGTTTAAGTTTGCTTTTGTAAGTGTTGAAGGTGAGGAGTAGCTGTTGGTCTATTTTTTTGATGGAGGTAATGGTCGGGCCGGTTGCAATGATGTTTTCACCATAGGCTAGTGAGAGGGCTTCGTTTGCTAGGCGTTCACCAACGGCTTTTTTGTTGAGCGGATGAAGATCATTGTGTTCGCCAAGGTCATTGGTGACGACCATTCTTGTGTTCGGCGTTGCGAGGGTTTTGGTTTGTTCATCACGCAAGCGTTCCCAATGCATTAGTTTCCCTTTCGGGCTCCAGTTTGCTAGTTGGGCGAAGATGAAGGGGAAGTCGCCTTGTTGCCAATTTTGGCGCCAGTCGGTAATCATGGTGCTAAATTTTTTGCTATAGTCGGTTGGGTCGGCAGCATTTGATTCGCCTTGGTACCAGATAACGCCTTTGATGGCAAAGTTATGAAAAGGGGCAATCATGCCGTTGTAGTTGCCGGTCGGGAGGTTTTGGAAGCAGGGCATGCTTTCTGCAAGGGGCGGGCAAGTTAAAGCCCGTTTGTACCGCCAGTCGTTGCTAAGTGGTATTTGGGTATTGTCGGAAAATAAGAGTTTGTGTTCTTTGTCAAAGACAAATTCGCCCATGCCGTTAATGGCAAGCACGCGAACGGCGATGGTGTTTTTGCCGATTTTCAGGTTTAAAACTGGGTAGTCGCGTGGTGGGTACCGATAAGCAGTGCCACCGATTTGCTTGCCGTTTACATAGACTTCGTCGGCATCAGCAATGCAACCTAAAATAATGTCTGCAGGTTTTAGTACTTGTTCTTGAGTGATTTCGACTACTTTGCGAAGCCAGATACTACCACTTGCTTTTAGGTTGGTAACTTCGTCCCAAGGAGTTGTTAAGTCAATTGTTTGCCAATCGCGATCATCGAAGCTTTCTTCATACCATTTTTCGTTAATGCCTCGATCAAATTGATTAACTTTACTGTGCCATTCATCGTTAGCTTTTTGGCCAGCGAGTTCCTTTTTTTGCAAATAGCCAGTTTTTTTGCATGGTGTTGTCAAGGCGAGCAAATCAGGATAGTCGTCAAGTGCGACTGCTGACATCCATGATTCAACTGGAGTGCCGCCAAGCGCACTGAGGATTAATCCGATTGGAATTTTCGTTTGTTCGTAGAGCTTGTTTGCAAAGTAAAAGCCGGTAGCGGTGAATTTTTCCGTTTGACCAGGAATCGCTTTTATCCACGTTGTTTCCGGGATTTCAGTTTGTGGCTCATGAAAGTTATACGTCATTGGTACATGATATTTTCTAATGTAAGGATTGTAGGTAGTTTCATGATCTTTGCTAAACATTCTTTTTGTCCTACTCATTGGTAATTCCATGTTTGACTGTCCAGAACAAAGCCAGACATCACCGATTAAAATATCATTTACTTCTTGGCGGTTTTTACCTGATTCAACGATGATTTTATGTGGCACGACTGGAAGTGCTGGCAATGCTGGGATGGTGATGCAAAAGCTTCCACTGCTACTTGCTGTTGTTTCGTAAGTTGTTTCATCAAATGTTAGGCAAACCTGGGCATTTTTTTTCACTTTGCCCCAAATATTGATTGGCAAATCGCTTTGTAAAACGACGCCATCGACAAAGATATTTGCTAAAATTTTTTCTGACATGCTGATCACACCTTTTGAGTTTGGTTGCAGGATTTATCCCTTAATTTCAGTTTTCTTTTTGAAGAATGGCTCTACTATCACGTCTTTATATTTTACCATATTACGGGCCAAATAACGAGGTATAAACTATAAATTTTTACAAAATTTGAGCGAGATAGTTTCAAACAAAGAAAAACAGCTAATTTTAGATAAAATCGCTGTTTTAGATGGGGCTTTGCTTTTGCTTGACCTTAGGCATTTAAATTGGTCAAGCGCTTAAAAAATCACCATCCGCCGGCAAGCTATTAACCAGAACTTAGACTATCAATAATTGTCGTAAGCTCGGTTAGCGNGCGAAGATGATAGTTGGCAAAATCGACAGCTTCAACATCATCAATTAGCTGTGCGACGGTTAAATCGGCTTTCTTGGCAGCGATAACGCCAGAATGGGAATCTTCAACTGCTAAACAATGATGACTTTGGTCACCAGATTTTTGAATCGCTAACTGATAAATCATGGGATGCGGCTTGGGAAGCTTGATTTCATCGCCAAAGACGCAAAAATCAAAATAAGTAATAATTGCTAATTTTTCGAGTAGCTCCCTAGCTTTTTTTTCACTTGATGAGGTCGCTAAACCGATTTTTAAATTGCAGCTTTGGCAATAATCGAGCAACTTCAAAGCGCCGTCTTTTAATGCAACGCGACCAGCAGCAAATTCAGTGGCAACATAAGCTTGCATATCCGCAAAAACCTGATCAGTTACTTGTTTACTATTGGTAACTTGGTGGATTTTTGCTAACTCAGCAGCGCCGGACATCCCGATAAATTCGCGGATAAAATTTGCATCAACAGTAATTTTATTTTTATTAAACGCATACGCAAACCCGCTAGAATAAACTTGCTCGCTATCAACTAGCGTCCCATCCAAATCGAAAATTACACACTTTAAAATATTTGCTACCATTTATTTTGCCTCCTTCTAGAAAAACCTTAAAGCCAGTCGACCTTAAGGTTTTAAAATTTTTATAAAAATGACATCGCATCGCGAGCAATCATCACTTCTTCATTAGTTGGAATGACCATTACTTTGATTTTTGAAGCGGTAGTTGAAATTAAAATTTCTTGGCCACGGGTATTATTGGCCTCCTCGTTAAGTTCAATACCTAAAAACGCTAACCGTTGTAAAATTGCTTTTCTAACAAAGGCCGAATTTTCGCCAATGCCCGCAGTGAAAACAATGGCATCCGCGCCGCCTAGCGTTACTAAATATGAGCCAATATAATCGGTAATGCGCTTGATAAATAAATGAAATGCTGTTTTAGCTGCCTCATTTCCTTCTGTCATTGCTGCTTCAATATCACGCATATCAGAACTTACTCCAGAAACGCCAGCAAGCCCAGATTGCTTATTAAGAATGTTGATTGCCTCAGCAACATCAACGCCCGTTTTTTCCATGATATAAGCAACAACTGCGGGATCAACATCGCCAGAGCGCGTTCCCATCATAATCCCAGCTAATGGCGTAAAGCCCATTGACGTATCAATTGATTTACCACCTAAAACTGCTGATAGTGAACCGCCATTCCCAATATGAACCGTGATAATTTTACTAGTTTCTTGCGGTAAATTTAACAACTGCACTGCCCGTTGCGAAACAAACTGATGTGACGTTCCGTGAAATCCATACTTACGGATTGCGTGATTCTCATACAAATCGCGCTTAATTGGATACAAATAAGACGTTGCTGGCATTGTTTGATGAAAAGCTGTATCAAAGACCGCCACGGCAATTGCCTTTGGTAGTTTCGTCAAGAAAGCCTTAATGCCCGTCACATTTGCGGGGTTATGCAAAGGCGCTAAATCCGACAATGCTTCAATCGTTGCTAAAACCTCAGGAGTTACAACCACTGATGAAGCAAACTTCTCACCACCGTGAACAACGCGATGACCAACCCCTTCGATTTCGTCAAAACTGGCCACAATCTGATTTTTCAGCAAAGCCTCCATCAACAATTCAACGGCTTTTGTATGGTCGGGAATGTCTAAAACTTCCTCAACCTTAGAGTCACCAAACTCAATCTTAAAAATTCCGTCGCTTAAACCAATTCGCTCAACTAAACCAACAGTTAAAACCTCCTCACTTGGCATTGCTAGCAATTGAAATTTTAACGATGAACTTCCTGCATTAATAGCTAAAATCTTTTTCATAAATCTTCACTCCTATTATTGTTTTTGAAATTAATTTTGACGCAAAAATTTGCGCACTAATGACAATTCATATTTTTAAATTAACACACCCACTAGAAATTATAACAATAAACCGCTTATATTGCAAGCTTTATTTGCTACTAATGTGCTGAAATTTTGATTAAGAGCTATCATTAGGTAGACTTCACCGCATTTTTGACATTAGCAAGCTAATGTGTTACAATTGGCGCATATTTAATTTCGAAAACGTTTTATCGTAATCGAAACGTTGATGAAGCGCTCTAAACACTTTCGTTTTTAACAAACTTGTGGTAAACTAGCTTAAGTTAAGAAAATCTTAATGGCGAAAGCTTTGATAAACGACAGCTTTTGTTAAAACGAAAGGAATTGATGAAAAATGAATTACAATGAGCTTTTGGCATTTTCGCAACGAGTTCAAGAAGTTGGCTTTTTCTTGTGGACTTGGGTTTTTGGGGTTATTGTTATCCTAGCTGGGATCTACTTTTCAATTAAAACCAAGTTTGCACAGTTTACCTTGATGAAAGACGTCGGCAGAATTATCAGCGGTAAAGATAAAATGGCAACTAGTGATGATCAAGCTGACGCTAACAAGCCGGAGACGAATCTTTCAGCTTTTCAGGCCTTTGCCATTAGCGAAACGAGTCGCGTTGGTACTGGAAATATTGTTGGTGTAGCGGTCGCGATTGTGATGGGCGGTGCTGGAGCAATTTTTTGGATGTGGGCAATGGCATTAGTCTCGGCTTGTA
>JGI990J12352_1000318_pt1 | contig 11126 bp, 8 predicted proteins | sample Intmic4MA4BA4MSA_FD_12352 | JGI IMG/M metagenome (IMG submission 12352) | reverse complement strand
CGCAATTCGGTGAAGCTGGGAAACTCGCAGACTTAACCGCCCTTGTTAGCAAGTTTTTGCAACATACATCTGGTCGCAATACGATTGGTTTTGATGAGAAATATGTCAAATTAATTTACAAAATACTGATTTCATCAACAACACAATTTATCGTCTATGACGAATTTCCAACTTTGCAGGGATTTGCCGATTTAGTTGTGTTTAAAGCCGAAAATAGCTACGCTAAATATGAAGCTTTGATTGAAATTAAATACCTTAAAAAGGGTGAAACCACCGAGGCAAAAGTTGAAAAAGCATTAGCTGATGGGTTGGCGCAAATTACAAAATACATGAGTGACGAACGACTAGCAAGCAGGGAAAGCTTGAAAAAGTATGTCGTGGTATTTTCTGGATTTGAGATTGCGCGTTTGCAAGAAATTGACGAAACGGCTTGAATTTTGTGGTGAGTTGTGACAAGATATGAAGGTGTTGTAAATCAGGGATGCTTAATTTAATTGTCTTGATTTTAGGTGACACGTATAACCCGATATTCAACTTCTTGGTTATATTCTACGCTAAGCATTTTCGCCACCTCCGAATAGTTTTTTTTAAAAAATCTGATAAAACACCTACGTCGGGAAATCTCTAAAAAAATAATCTGATGAAGTACCTTGTGTTGTTCACGCAGAACGTGCGCTTTCTTCGGATGGCTAAACCGTTCCAAAATTTTTGTTGCGTCGAATTTGCGAAAATTTTTGCTTGACAGATATGAAGGTTTATGGCAAGATAAGCCTGTGAATAAAGGGAGGTGAATTGAATTATGAGAAATCTCTTTAAAAATTTGGTGCTAGTGAAAATGCTAGTGGCTATAGTTTTTGCAATGACAGCGTGAGAAACTGATGCGGGTAGCTATATCTATGATCACTACGGAATGCATCGTTTTGAGTTGCCGTTTGAGCATACGGTTACATATCGACAAGGAATCCAGTATCTTTCTTTCCAATCAGCTTACACGATGGAGCAGATGCGCGAAGAAATAGAAAATGTAGGCTATGTAGCAACTATCTACGATGGAAGAGAAAGCGATAACTTTTTTTGTAGAAGGTAGTAACTAGCGAAGGGGTCGTATAATCATGAGTTTTGAAGATACTGAAAACGGAAGCCATGCTCAGATTCATGCCGAATTTTAAGCAGAAAATCCGCCAAGGAATTAGAGTTTTAGAGGCAGAAAGGCGATGTTTTTCCTTTATGTCTTTAAGATTTTTTGCTCGCTAAATTTTAACTGTTAAATTTCCAGTTTACAAAATAAATTTCAAGTATCTACCCGTTTTTTAAGGATAAAAATCATTCTGACATTACCTACCGAAGGAATGATTTTTTTAGAGTCTAAATAATTCGTCGCCACAAATCAACGCAATTCTGACAAATATTCGAAAAATGCGGCAAACCATATGCAAAAAAACGATTACAAAAAAATAAATTTGTTGAAGTTGCTCACCCAAAAGACGTATAATTTAGGATAGAAATTGGCTATTTTATCTAAAGTCGCCCAAAATTTAGCTTTTTTCGAAAAAATTAGCAGTTACGTGGGGAGCACGAGATTATGAAAATAGTAAAATATATCACAATGATAACAATCATGCTAATCGGCGGTTTATTTTTAGCGGGTTGCAGTGGTGAGTATATAACCAGAGAATACACAGTTAGCAATGAATCCGAGCTTAGAGCAGCTTTTGCGAGTGCGACAAATAATGAAGTAGTGCATATAACGCTAGCCACAGACATCCAATTACAGGGGTATCCGCTACAAGTTCCCACGGGGGCGACGATCATAATTAGTACACCGCGAAATGTTTTTGCACGGCCAATAACAAGAATTGCCGGCGAAGAACGGCACTTTTATGTCCCGTATCAAGCAACATTAAGACTAGAAAGAGGTGTAATTATTCAAAGCCAGCAAAGTGCTTCAAATACAGCAGCTCCGACAGTAAATCGTGGTGGAATTGCTGTTAATGGTGGAACGCTTGATATCCGTGGCGTTGTTTCCATTAGAAATAACCGTTGGAGCGATGGTGGCGGCGTTTTAGTAGAGGGAGGCGGAACTTTTAATCTGAGTGGTTCCGGAGTAGTTAGTGACAATATAGCAGACAACGGTGGCGGCGTTTTTGTCCAAGGAAATAATAGTAAATTTAACATGAGTGGCTCGGGAAGTGTTAGCGAAAATACGGCAAGAGCTAATGGCGGTGGCGTCGTCGTCGATGGCAATGCTAGTTTTAGTTTGAGTGGGAATGGCATTGTTTCGGAAAATGCGGCGCACATGAGCGGTGGTGGAATTTTCGCACAAGCAGGCGGTGATGTGACCATAAGCGGGAGTGGGCGAATTTCTGACAACTCTGCAAGTAACGACGGCGGCGGAATCCACGCTATTGGGCAAGACGTTTATATCGCGATATCGGGTAACGGTAACATCTCTAGAAATATTGCCCGCCGTGGTGGAGGCGTTGCCCTGTTAAATGACGTCAATTTTACCAGAACCGGCAGTAGTTCAATTTCAAACAATACTGGTGGCAACATTTACACAGGCGCCGATGGTAGTGTCGAGCCAGTTGATAACGATTCAAACTTTCAAGAACCGTCCGAACCACAGCCTGGCAATGGCGGATCAACACAAAGACATTAAAAAACTAAACCAAAATTAACAACATTTGTAACGGGCTTGCCACCGACAGACATCTAGATAGCAACAAAAGCAAAGCCGTTCAAAGCGCTGGCGAAATCTCAAAAAAGTAACCGATGATTATTCGTGGTTGCTTTTTTAATTGTTGGAAAATGTTTTCGAAAAGAAAGGTTTAGGAAATCCTCTTGACTTCATCGCCAGCCACGCAAAAAAAATCAAAAAATTTTCATTTGCTACCTTGCATTAATTACTAGCATGTGGTATACTACTATTACTCACTACTATTTAATGAGAAATAGTTAAAAATCGTGAGGACCAAAAGAAGGTGCTAAATGTGAATATACAGTTTAAAAAAGGCGCATTAGAGCTATGTGTGCTAGCGATTGTTGACGAAAACGATTGTTATGGTTATGAGCTGACAGAAAAGATTTCGCAACATGTTAGCATATCTGAAGGGAGCATTTATACTTTGCTTCGACGGTTGACAAAAGAAGAATATTTCACCACCTATTTAGTGGAATCTTCTGAAGGGCCGTCGCGCAAATATTATCACCTGACAGATAAAGGAAAACGTTATTTAAAAGAGATGAGAAGCCAATGGATCGAATTTTCAAACGGTGTAAATCAGCTACTAGGAGGCGCAGTAAAATGACAAAATACGCATTTTTAAATGAATTAGAGCAGTTATTAAGTGGATTGGATGCTGATGAGCGACGGGAAATTTTAGAAGATTATGAAGAGCATTTCGCCTTTGCCAAACGCGCGAATAAATCAGATGCCCAAGTTATTGAGCTAGTTGGCACGCCAAAAACGGTTGCCGAAGAAATTTTGGGTGGCGACAATGATAGCGATGTAGCTAATATGAGCCAAAAAGCGGCAACTCTAAAAGAGTTAGAAGCAAAATTATCCGCCAAAGCCGAAGAATTGAACCAACAAGCAACCCGCTTAGAAGAGCAACTTGCAACCCAAAAGCAAGCGTTAAACAATCAAGACAAAGATAACTTGGAAACGTTCGTCGATTCAGCGGTAGCTTTTGCCGAAACAATGGTCGGACAAGCCGGCGCTTTTGCCCAAAACATCGCAGAAACGGTTTCGGAAACGCTCACAGAAACAATGGACGACTTATCATTAACCAACGAGGTTGAAAGCGAAACGCTAATCGAAGAAATTGTCGATGTTAGCGCAGTAAAAAAAGTCATCATCAACGCGCGTAACCAAAAAATCAACATCAAAAAAACTTATGACGAAACGGCAAAAGTGCGATTAACAAAAGGCATGCTATCGGTCAAAGTTGAAGACGAAATCTTGTACATTGAATCCCGCGAACTAAAGCGAAACTTTCGAAACTGGTTTTCAGTCAGCGTTGCAACCCCAGCAATCCTAGAAGTTCAGTTACCAGATGTTACCTACAACTTGATTCAAGCAAAAACGATTAACGCTCGCCTAGAATTTTCGAACATTGCCGCTGAGCAACTAGACATCAATACTACAAATTCCAAAATCCACGGAAACACAATCAAAGGCCAAATAAATGTTGGCACAAATAACGGAACAATCGAAATTACCAACCTAGCCGGGAACATTGAAGCCAAAACCATCAATGGCGGCATTAAACTTACCGAAATCACCGGCAATGTGGAAGCCAAAACGACCAACGGAGGCATTTCCCTCTCAAACATCACTGGTAACATTGGCGCCAAAACGACCAATGGACGAATCAAATTTGACAACAATACCATTAAACAAAACGTCGAACTTCGAACCACCAACGGAAAAATTGTGACCGACCTTTTAACCAAACCAGAAAATGCTAAATTTGAATTATCAACCTCAAACTCTAAAACGGTATTATTTGGGACCAACAGAAACTATGAAATCTTTGGCGACGGCGCTTATGAAGTCAAACTATCAACTTCTAACGCTAAAATTGAAGTTAGTCAAAAAGAATAGGTGGGAAGCAACATGACAAAATACAACTTTTTAAACGAATTAGAACGGCGACTAGCAAAGTTACCTGAAGACGAGCGCCGTGAAATTTTAGAAGACTACGAAGAGCATTTCAAATTTGCCAAAGAAGCGCAAAAATCGGATGACGAAGTCATTGCCTTATTTGGCTCACCGGAGAAAATTGCCAAGGAAATAATTAATGAAGCTGAGTATCAAAAACCGCCAATCAGCGAAACTAGCAATGGCGGACAAACACAGCTAGGGGTGATTTTTATCATTTGTGGCTTAGGATTTTTGAACTTAACCTTGGGAATTCCTATTATCATAACAATTGTAGGCCTAATCTTCTCATTTGGTTTGGCTGGCACGGCCTTGCTCATCAGCCCACTACTATTCCTGCTGGTGGCAGGTCTTGGCTTTCAGTCATTTACGTGGTTTGAATTTTTCCTCTCACTAACCTTTTGCGGTTTTGGGCTTTTAATGATAATTGCGACATACCCGCTGGTGAAAGGGTTTATTAAATTGATGAAGCGCTACCTAGCGTTTCACTTACGAGTAATCAAAGGAGGACTTTAGTAGATGAAAAGAATTTCAAAAATTTTTAAACGACTAACTTGGCTAGCAATTTTCCTCATCATCGTCGGGGTGGTTGGCGCCATGCTTGTCGGCTATGAAGAAGCAGGTGCTCTTACACACGAAGAAACCGTCACAATGTTGGCGGTTAACCGTGTCCAAATCCGAACGACTAACCAAAGAGTGCTGGTTAGTCGCACATCAGATAGCTTGGCAAGGATTGTCGTATCAGGAATTTCGAATGCAGATGATTTAACCGTTCAAGTTGTCGGTGATGTTTTGCAAGTTGAAAATCGGCCACAAACTTCGCGGCAAATTATCAATTTTAGCATTGGTTTTGGATCCGTTAGAAGCTTGGGGCAACCGGCGATTTTAGAAGTATATTTACCAGAGGCGGTTTATGAGCAAGTTGTAATTAATTCTACGAACGGTCGAATTGATGTTGCTGATTTAGAAGTCAACGATTTGCGAATTAATACTACAAATTCACCAGTCGAGCTAAGAAATATTGTTGGAAATGTCGATGCGAAAACCACCAACGGGCGGATTGTCGCCTTTGGCATTACCGGCGATGACGCTCGCCTAGAAACTAGGAATGGGCGCATTGAATTGTCGGAAATAACGGCCAATATTGACGCGAAAACCACCAACGGTCGGATAGTTTTTAGTAATCAGACAATCGATCAAAATGTAAATTTAGAGAGCACCAATGGCGCTATCGAAGTAAGCCTTTTCGAAAGACCCGAACACGCGACTTTTAACTTATCAACAACCCACGGGCGGATAACGATTTTTGGCAACAACAACACCGTCGAACAATTTGGCGATGGTAGCCATACAGTAAGATTGCGAACCACCAACGGCCGAATTACGGTGGAATGATTTTTAATGCACGTGCGTTGCGCTTTGGTGCATTTAGCTGTCAAGACGTTCAAAAGTTGTTAAATCAGAACACTTCAAGAAGCGCGTGACAAAGCCTGAAACAACAGCCGAATTTTTAATAAATTCCACGTTGAAGCGCAATCATTAACCAGAAAATTTAGAAAGATTAAAGCGACAAATATCAATGCATAATGTAGCGATGTTTGCCGTTTTTATTGTGATTTTGCGGAATTGAGCTTGGCTCATAGCTACGAATTATAACGTTAAAAATTGGAATCTTGGTATTTTTTGTTGAAATTTGAGCGCATTTGTGATATTATGTAAACAGTGTTGTTAAAAAGTAAGCGTTGAAGGCGTTGAAATTTGCAAAAAGAGGAAAAATAATTGATGAGTAACGAGGAAAAAGCACAAGAAGAAATCGCAAGTCAATGTGATGAAAAGCCAGAAATTGATCCCCAGATTGCCATTCGCGATATTATCAAAAATTATAGGTTACTAGAAAGTAGCGTTGTTTCGCAGCTGAATTTTGGATGTTAAGATGTTTAAAAAAGGATTTGAAGCATTGATTGAAAGTGAGAAATTTAAAAATAGCACGGAAGGAGAGGCAACTGATGGAATCAAAAAAACTTGAATGTGAAGTCATCACCCCGATGTTCTGCTATGGAACAAATAAAAATAGCCCTGAACTACGCCCGGCTTCATTGAAAGGATTAATGAGAAATACATTTCGGATTATTCAACAAGAAATGCTTGAGCCAGAAAAAGAAGAATCTGTAGCACTACTCGCAAAGGAAAACCACTTATTTGGTGATGCAAAAGAAAATCCTTCCCCCTTACGATTTGCCTTTGATGAAGAGAAGATTAAACCCGGCAAGAAAAAATTCCTCTTTCATGGTAAAGAAAAACATAATCGGCCGATGCAATACATCTCACCTGGGAGTGAATTTTCAATCCAAATTAGCCTTCGGAAAAATGCAATGGAAAAATTGAAACATCAGATGAAATTAGGAGATTGTCCTCTAACATGGTATGCAAAATTAATTGAGATATCTTTAATTCTTGGCAGTCTTGGTGGCAGAAATCGTAAAGGTCGTGGGCGAGTATATGTCAAACTTCAAAATGAAAAACTTTCGGAAAGGAATGTGCAAAATCACATTTTACAATATTTAAACGATCTTGCCTTTTTTGGGAAATATGAGTGTAAAGATGGGATTATTACTCCTACTAGTAAAATAGGGAGATACGTTAATCGCCCTGTTATTGAAAAAATAGAGTTTGGCAAATTGATTTATAAAAAAGATGGTTGGGATCAAGATTTTTTGAAACACATAGATAGTGCATCTCATGAAGTCCAGAAAATATTTGGAGATAAGAAATACACAACTGGTTTAGCAAATCCACGCTTTGCTTCATCGATAAATGTTGGAGTGGTTGAAGTAGAAGAAGGATTTTTGCCAATTTATACGCATATTAAACCAGTTTTGATTAAAAGAAAGCGTAACGAGGAAAAGAAAGAGGGATATTTTGAAAGGGACGCTTTTGTTAAGCTAATTGAACAAAAAGGAGGTAATCGCTATCCAGTGCAGCTTCGGGAAGATAAAGGTTGCGCTTTCGGAAAACCCGACAGTATGTTAAAGGTAATTAAATTACCGGATAAAAAAAAGAAAATATCTTTCAAAATAAATGAGCAGGCAACGTGTGACTTTAAACTGTATGAACGAACAAAGCCGTTGGCCAAATCATATAGCGACGGTAAACCTATCCACGTTAAGTATGAACCTTTAGGCAAGCTTGCTATCGGGATTGGTGAAGAATCACCTTATGATACAACCCTTTTAATGACTTTGCATCCGTTATACGGGATTCCATACATTCCTGCAACAGTTATCAAGGGTATGTTAAGTCATTATTGGCATCAAGAAGTAAACGATGAGGAGAGTGTTTTACAAGAATTGTTTGGTAACGCCAACCAGCAAGGAAAACTAACCTTCTTCGACATCTTCCCGAAACAATACACTCTAAATTTTGATGTGATGACGCCTCATTATTCTGACTACTATCGAGGAAATGCCCCGCCAACTGATGATCAAAATCCAATACCTATTACCTTTCCTTGTGTGGAAAATGCAATATTTAATGTCTACATTGCTTACCAAGAAGCTGGTATTTTGGTGAAGTATAAAGTGGAAGAAGAGTTGGGAAAAGCTTTCAAACATTATGGTATCGGCGCTAAAACAGCGCTGGGGTATGGAATTAGTAAGAGTTAAGCTTAATGATTATAGTGCGGATTTAAAGCAAACACGATTTTGCTAAGGAGTTCGCACCGATTGTTAGCCTAAAATTTATGAGAAGAGAGCAATGTATGTTGTCTAATGTTCTCATGATAATTTAAGTACGTGATTTTTGTAATTCAATATGCAATTTCGGATTGAAACTTACAAAAATCGCAGTCGCACTCTTCGCGAGTGCGTGGAGTGAAATAAATGAGTGGCTGGTGAAAGGGTTGGGAATGCCAAAGTCGCTTCCTTCGCATTGCATGGATTGCATCCTAATTACTACTGTCGTACTACTTGCGAAGTCCGAGAAAACAATTCCAATCGAAAAAGCTACACAATGGTCCGTGATGGCGTTGTTGTGCAGCTTTTTTTAATTGGAATTATTGTTATCCAGATTTGTTAGCAATTTCGGTTAAGACGGTCAAAACGAAGTCTTCTAAAGTTAGTGTTGCTGTTGCTTCTTCACCGTAGCGACGAACGGTAATTGTGTTGTTTTCGACTTCTTTATCGCCGATAACAACGAGCATTGGGACTTTTTTTGTTTGTGATTCACGAATTTTATAGCCAAGTTTTTCTTCGCGGGTGTCGAGGTTAAAGCGGATGCGGTGTTTTTTTAGTAGTGTCGAAATTTTGTCGGCGTATTCTAGGTGGAAGTTGTTGTTAACTGGAATTAAGGTTACTTGTGTTGGGGCTAGCCACATTGGGAAGGCGCCTTTGTATAGTTCGATCAAGTAGGCAAGTAGGCGCTCGTATGTTGATGCTAGTCCGCGGTGGATAACGACGGGGCGCTCTTTGGTCCCATCCGCAGTGATGTATGTTAAGTCAAATCGCTCTGATAGCAAAAAGTCTAGTTGGATTGTTGATAGTGTTAAATCGTGACCCAATGCCGTTTTAATTTGAACATCTAGTTTCGGTCCGTAAAAAGCGGCTTCACCAGGCATTCTCACATAATTAATATGATTTTCATCTAGAACTTCGGCTAGCATGTTTTCGGCTAATTCCCACATTTCATCATCATCGTAGTATTTTTCCTTATCACTAGGCTCGTGGAGCGAAAGGCTATAATAAGCAATTTCAATTCCGAAATCTTTGACAACTTGATGCACCATTTCCACACAGCGGGCAAATTCTGCTTTAATCTGATCTGGCCTGACAAACAAATGAGCATCTGTTAGCGTCATTGCCCGAACCCGCTCAAGGCCAGTTAAGGCGCCTGAGGCTTCAAATCGGTGCTGAATGACCTCCTCGGCATATCTGATTGGTAACTCACGATAAGAACGCATTTTTGCACCATAAACCATCATATGGTGTGGACATGACATTGGCCGTAAAACCAACTCCTCATTATCCATGACCATTGGCACGAACATCGAATCTTTGTAATGATTCCAATGCCCCGACGTTTTATACAAATCAACCGACCCAATGACCGGTGTAAACACGTGCTCATAGCCATAATCTTCCTCAAGTTCCGTGATATAGCGCGAAATTTGCTTCCGAATCGTTGCGCCATTTGGCAGTAAAATTGGAAACCCTTGCCCCGATAAGTGATTCAGATGATAAATCTCCAACTCTTTCCCAAGCTTCTTATGATCGCGCTCTTTGCGTTCTTGTAAAATTTGCAAGTATTCTGTCAGCGCAGCCTTTGAAAAAGTGGCATAACCGTAAATACGAGTTAACATTTTATTATTTGAATCGCCACGCCAATAAGCGCCGGCGACTGTTAACAATTTGAAGAACTTAATTTCTTTGGTATTCGTAACATGACCACCAGCACAAAGATCCACAAATTCACCCTGCTCATAAACAGTAATATCTGTGCCTTCTGCGATTGCCTCAATTAGCTCTTGCTTGTATTCATCACCGGCAAACAAGGCTTTAGCATCTGCACAAGAAAACGCTTTTCTAGTTATTTCCAGCGCTTCAGAAGCGATTTTGTTCATCATTTTTTCAATGTCGACCAAATCATCATCAGTTACCTTGGCGCTACAATCAAAATCATAATAGAAACCTTCTTCGATTGCAGGACCAACCCCAAACAAAGCGTCGGGATATAGGCGCTTAATTGCTTGCGCCATCAAATGGGCACAAGAATGATTTAACACCGACATTGCTAAAACGTGATCGTTAGTAATTAATTCTAACTTGGCATCTGTTAGAAGCGGTCGTCCTAACTCATAAATTTCATCATTAACCTTAGCGGCGACACACTTTTTACGCAAACTCGGCGAGATTGACGCTGCAATAGTGCTCGCCGTCGTCTGTGCTTCATACTCTCTTGTGCTTTTATCTGGAAATTCTATTTTTATCATTACAGCTCACTCCTCCATTTGATATATTTAAGTATTGTAACACATTTACAGTGCTTTTTCAATGATATGATGCCATAAAATCGGGCAAAGCCATGAAATAAACCGACAATAAATGTCATCTTAACTTTTAAAAAGCTAAAAAGGAATGATAATTTCGCTTTCGGTTGGCTCCATAACTTCAATTCTAATCAAAAATCGGTGTGGTAAAACGATAATCGTCTGCCCGTGAAGGCTTGCCCAACCCATATTAACGCCGATTTGATCAGGGCTGTTGTCTTGCCTGACTCGAATTCGGGGGCCATCAATTTCGACTAAATTATACTGGTTGCCAACAAGTCCGTGCTCAGCTGTGTACAAGTAGAGCAATTCGGCGCCCTCGGATAGTCGAAAGCGGTCAACTTCAATCCCGTTAATGGAAATTATCGCATAAGTTTGCGCCCCTTCGGGAATGTTTTGTTGCTGCCACGCTAAAATTCCCAT
>JGI990J12352_1000317_pt1 | contig 11146 bp, 9 predicted proteins | sample Intmic4MA4BA4MSA_FD_12352 | JGI IMG/M metagenome (IMG submission 12352) | reverse complement strand
TAATTGGTTGTATTTTTTATGCCTCTCATCTATTTCTAACTAATATAGTACGTTATTAAGTTAAAATATCATGTCAGGCTTACGTAGTTTTATCTTATCATTCTTCTTATCATTCTTATCTATTTTATCTATCTTTTCATTCATACTATATACTTTAAATGTTTAATCATTAGTATATTCTATCAATAAACGTCCCAAAAGTATATACTCAATTCTATCCGAAGATATTACTTAGGCTGTAGACTTAGGATTTAACTCAATATTTACCTTATTATATTCCTAAAGACATCTTTATTTCTTTTATTCTGCATTTAACTAATTGAAAGATGATATATTATTATCGTCCATGTATGTAATTATCTATAAAATAACTCTTTTTTTCGAAATAAACTTAAAAAACTATCAAATAACCAGTTATATATCATGTTATATATCATGTTATATCAGGTTATATAATTAGGTATGTAAAATCGAGGCGAAGAATGATATTATCATATATAATAATACAAACTATATGAACCCTGTTGATATATAATTGAATGAATATAATGATATAAAAGCCAATGAAAAACGTGTTAAAGTTCTAAATGCTACAATTGCATCATCTATACTGATATTTACCCTAATTATCATATTAATAGTAATACGTATACCGGAAATAAGATATAGACATCGTATAACACATATGATATAAGATATACGAAAGACATAATAATTAATTCTTTAACATACAAACCCTAGTTCATATTCTCGTTCTTCAACTACATAAGGATCCTAGGAAATAGAACGTTATATTAATATACATAAGAAACGTGAGAAATATACTGAAATAACACCTGAAAGATAAACACAAATAAAACAATATGTTGATACTATAAAACCACATTCAGGTACTATATCAGGGTTAAAAATAGGGGATGATAATACATATACTAAATTATTTGATGTTCTTTCGTCTAATAAATCAGTTCCAATAGGTTCTATACATATATTTCCCTATGATATAGGATTTACGAAAGGTGTATTAAAAACTATATCAAATGTACGATATATTGCATTATTAGGTGGTACATTAAATAAAACACATGATACATAACCATTATTTACTCTTATTGGTGGTTCTATTTTCAACATTCCAGATTTTACCGGGTATAATGTTAAATTAAACCCTAGAGGTGAATTTAGTACATCTACACGTACAATATCGGATAATATGCTATTTCATGGTAATTTAGTCGAAGTTAATAGTAAAAATACATTCTCTACTAAGAAATATCATATGTTTTCTAATGAAGAGCGTAATTTTCATAATACATAATGTTGTGGATCTAATTGTGGTGGATTAAATAAAAGATTGAGTGTATTTGATGCATCTGCACCATTATAAACAATACATGATGGTAATATTCCTATAAAAAATCGAGCTACATCAAATTAACCTTTTGTAACAGGAAATAACAGTAATTATGATACCATACATTCACATTAAGAATTTGCCATGGTTGATAAAGTTAATAGAATATTAGATGTTACAGACCCAGCATTTAACGTAATATATGCTATGGTTGTAGGATATGTATGAAAAAAAAACATATGAAAACATATGAAAAGAAATAAACCTAACCAAACAAAACAATAAAAACAAACAAATCTAACCAAACAAATCTAACCAAACAATAAAAAACAACCAATCATATAAACACTTCAATGTCTATGTAAATTAGTAGCATTCATAGATGGTATCCAGAAGAAACCACCTTTTTTATCGAAACTTTGATGTTAACGCATATTTTAACCTGATTATAACACTTATTACATATTAGTACGTTCTCTCGGCATAAAAACATCAGTTCTAAATGGTGTTAATTCTCCGTTTCTTACATATGTTTTTTCAAATAGCATGCCTAATGCACCATCTTAATTAACTATATTTTCACCAATAGGTTATTAACTATTGCGTTCTATTTATCGTACATTATCATTAAATTCTTCTTTAATACCATCATATAGTGCTTTCATAGGTCTTTTTATATTATTTTTTACTATATTCGACAATTATGATTATATATCATTTTCCATACCAGTGTTAGCTAATACATCAACACCAGCTATTGCAGGACCTGTATTTTATAATACTTATATTTTATTCAATGATCCAAAATCACCAGGTTCAACACGTTATAATCCAACAAATGTTTCTCTTTTAGTAAATATTATGACGAAAATAATGATTATAATCACTATTATGATAATAAGTGATATTTTATGTATGTCTTTCATTTATATTACTATGAAAATACCCTATGATTTTATATCAGTTATATATTCGTGTTATTTATTCATGAAAAAACACCTCATACAGACATTAATTCAATAGTATCTGCTGTAACCCTCTTTTAATAATATTTTTAGAAATTATTATTGTTTAAAGGCTCTTGTAGCTACTTATGATGATACTATATAAGCTATTATATACATTCTATAGGTTATTATTATGTTAATTATAGATGATATTCATAATTATCTTCATATAATTCAGGATTCTTAAATGCTTCTATATATGGTTATTATTCAATATCACCCATTTTACGAACATTATGTTTTTTATACATTGCTCGAATTATGCTAGTATGATGGTTATAATCACATCCTATTAACTGTGGAAGTATATAATAGTATTATATTTCTGGTAATATAGTGTGTAATAACATGCATGTATTAACTACAGAGACAACCCTTTATTTTGTATTTATAATCATTTATGCAGGATTTATCCAGAAATTCATATGTGAATGTATAATCATATCACTATCATATGATAATACATAGAATGTACCTTATAAAGTAGGATCTTAGCTTATTTATTTTTTAATATATGACCCTATCATAACATCAGTTTCTACCTATGAGACTATTATACTAGTTTTAGTAAGTTTTTTTGTCTTTAATGCTGTAACTATAGATTATAATTCTGTTGTATCATCTGTATTCATATCTATTGTTTTAAACGTACCATCAATTATTGATTTAATAACCCAGTATAATCTATCTACGATATATAATGGTTCAAATTCAGCATATTTAGTATGTTATATCTATCGTTTAGTTATACACTGTTATTTTATCTAATATAGCTTATTATTATTATTCTTTTCGATAGGATCAAATATTAATATTATGTTTTTAGCTATTTGTTCTAAATCGTGTAAATATTTAATAACATTCATTATGATCTTTTACATGTTATATTATGAGTTGAAATTAACGATGATTTATTTGTATAATATACTAGATATATCTACGAGGAGTGTTTATTCTTATTATAGACGTATATGATATATGTTTTCGTATAATTTAATTATATTATGTTTTATAAGCATTTGTAAGTTTTCTTTTACGAAAGTAGCCAAAGTTGGTAACCCCATGTAAAGTATTGAATAGAAAAAAGAGATAATAGTAATAGTATATAACCTGATTATTATACCCAATATACTTACATACATAATGTTTTTTTTTTCATTTCATATTTTATGATACCAGCATATAAGAAAAACGTGACAAATCTAGGATATTCTATTGATGATTCATCGATATATGAATAAACACATGGATTAATGAAATTAGTATAGATATCTTTCGCGGATAAGAATAAAGGTAAATACATACGATAATATAATACATAAAATCCTATGTAAATAGCACTGAAATAAATATAGGCTAATAGCGTATAATTACTATCTCAGAGACATATTTATGGTGATACATACGAATATAAACCTATAATATTTAAAGAAAGTTTTGTATAAAATATACACGCCTATATATAACAACAAGGTAATAACATATGAAAAAACACTAAACACACACTAAATATCAAATATCATGTTTTTTTGAGAAAAAACTCTTAAATATCACTATTCAGTTACATTCATCAATTCAGTATCTTAGGATACTTATACATTTTATAACCTCGCGTTATTTATCGATATACGATCAATACTACCACCAATTATTAACCAATTATTAAAATTTATGATAACATTTTTAAATATTGTATCATGTATCTCTCCAGAGGCTTAAAATCGTATAATTCCATGCATTATTGAATTATATATTTATCCTCCGTTAATTTATAATGCTGTTGATGATGTGGCTGGAATATATGTAACAGTTCTCATATCATTGCTATTAAGTATGAAAATTTGATCATCTCTTTCGTATACAACTAATGTTTATCCAAATGTACCATTTATCGTATGAATTTATTAGTCTCTATTAAATATACGTATAATAGTGGGATTTATTACAAATATCATATTATTTAACACTCCTATAGTAGTTTATTATCCTACATAAAAATTACCCTAAGTTTAAACCACTGTAGAACCCTCAATTCTAAACATATGTGTTGACGAAAGGATAATATTAGATATTGAACGTATATTTTATTATGCTGATGGAAATGTGAAGAATTATACCACATTATCTTACTAAATTTCTGTTATTTCGTTTGTTCTCAGGGCATATACCTTATTATTTACATTAGTTAATCTCTATAATCCAGACATGGTTATATTTTTTTATAGTGTACTTTCGATATGTAATAATGATGTAATCACGTTACATCTTGTAATTAAACTATTAGATGATTCTTATCCTAAAATTAATAACATGTTTCCAAATATCCTGAATGATATATTCATTTATTATACTTATGATGTAATAAATTATTATGCAGCTGATAATTATTCGTGTTATACTGTTCGCATAGATATTTATACACCTTCTTAATTATTAGATCTATATACAAGATATTCATTAAATTATTAATATGTCTCATTATTTGTCAATGACATATGTTAATGCCCGAGTTATCGTAATCCATTCTGATATATTTATAATAGTTATATTGGATTTGTACGTATAATGACATAATTATTTAAATATATTATATTACCATCTTATATATTAGATGTAATGAATTACACACGTCCATTTATTAATCTGTATACATATATTGTAATATTTACATGATATACTATATAATCATCGTATACATGAAATCTATTAGATGCATCATCCCAAGAATTTAAAGTTAAGTCTAAAAGTTGATCAGAAAAACTAACGAAAGATATGCTAAGATCACTATTCAGTATATTCACGCATAAAATTACTCTGTTTTATCTTAATAGATTAAATACGATATAATTCCCTATAAATCTTATGAAGGTAATACTAAAATCAATTGATGTGGTAATAGGTATTGTATTAATAGATTGTAATTATAATTACAATTGATTATTATTATTATTGTCGTTATTTACTAGCATATAAACCATTATAAATGGTGATGTTTGTGAATTTGTGATTGTAAATACAAGTATCACATTATTACGTGAAATAACACGATATCCAAGATTATCACTTAAATTATTAATATGTACACCTATATCAGATATATTTACCTAATTATTAGTATCATTGACAAATAATGTATGATGTAATCTATGTGCATTATTTAGATAATATATATTATTAATATCACAGTTGTCATTACCATATATAGCAAAGAAAGGTCTCGTATTGAATATAGATTGCACAGATTCATGTTATTCAAATATATCTGGAATAAGACCTATATTCTTAATATATTCAAATGTATAATCTATTTATTTTAATATGTGACCATGAATTGTACCATGAATTCTAGTAACATAAAATACATAATCTCCATGTTATCGCTAAATATACAATAAATCAGTACAATATGGTAGAATATATGGATCATGATCTGTTTATGCACCAGTTTATACATCGATTGAAAAGAGTTGTAGTTAAAAACCTTATTAAGTTATTAATATATTATCATCAATTTTCATACACGAGAACAAATTTTCAGATCTTAAACCACTCACATTATTTAAACTACCAATTATATTAAATTACAATGGTGAAAATTATGTTATTTTGATTAAATTTAAAATAATACTACTCCATGATGTGTGAGTATGTACATATAATATCATATCATCAACAACGAAATATCGAGTGGATATAACAGCATTTTACATAATATCAGATTACACAACATCATGAAATTGATTATTATACACATGTATCATCTATAATCGTATATCAGATCCCTATAATTATGGATAACAGAGATATTCTCCGATAATAAACACTTATGCATTATTTTATACAGTAACAGTGATAGATCTTTCAAGATTATTTACATATCCATTAACGAAAGATAATATTTAATACGTATTTTATAGTGTAGTATTATTACGTTCTGACATATATACAATATGTTCTCCAATAATTTTAAATATAATATCTTATAATGGTATATTACTGGGGAGATTATCTACAGTATTTACTGCTGTTATTTCATGTGTTTCGCTATTAAATTTAAACACATTTAACGTAAATGATGATTAAACACCTGTAGGAATTAATATATATTAACCTCTTACTTATCCATCACCGTTAAAGAATATATTAGTAACATCTGCAAGAATTGTCTGAGTTTTAACTAGTTATAATTAACCTTATTCGTCTAATTATAAAATTCTAATAATTAAGCCTCCCACTGGTTATTAAATGTTAAATAATAACACAGTATCATCAACAAATTACATACCATTTATAAACCCTGCTTCATATATTGATAATTATACTAGTTTTTTACCTTATAATCTCATAACAGAAAACTTATTGTTTGATGTAAGATATATGAGATATCGTTTATACACATGAAATATATTAGTTAAATCATATATTATATCAGAAATATCATGTATTACAAATTATTATAAAAATGGGTTTATAACCACAGTAGCTAATTGTGTAGCTATATTTGGTGATGTTTCTTATATTATACCGAATAAATCATTATTAAACGCATGAATATAATTAAGTGATGTTTACACCAGATTTAAAACTAGAAAATTACTTGGTTACGTATCATCATATCGTATTATTTATATGATATTATTTTGAGCATTTCTAATTGTTAACAACCCGGATGTTTATATTGTTTCAGCTGAAAATGATGGTAGTTATGATGTTTACATATCACTTCTTATAGTTTCAATTGTATTATCTGAGTTTATTTTTATTATTGTTATTGTACTATCACTACTTCTGTTATAGAAAATATACTATCCAACTTACATAATAATCGGTGTAGATGTACCAGTCCATATCTCAAGAGTATTAACACGTATAAATTCATTGTTTTATATACGACAGATATTAAAATATGTATTATTATCACGCCATTCAGTATAAAATAGTATATTTCCTAAAATAACACGCACTGGATTAAATTAACTATTCATAGATTCAAATTCCAATATATTTGTTATTTTTTACACTTGTCCATTTCGTATAGATACACCTGATATATAATTATCATTATAATACACGTAATATTCATCAATTATAACATATGCAAGATTATGTGATATGAACTAGGGATTTAACATTGTTTCTACAATTTATTGTGTATTATTATTAGTGTTAGTGCCAGTGTTAGCATTTGTTAAAGGAATTCTATTAATAACACTATTATTTTCGTTTACGAAATACATAAGATAATTATCATTTATATCATATAAACGTTATACATGTGAATGTCTTGGTAGTTATTATGATATTTCTAACGCATTATCTACCACATCTAATACTACTAATGCACGTAATGAGCTCAATGTACATATTATATTATCGCGTGCTAATATTTATATTTAACTTGATGTATTATGTGTGTCATGTTATATAGTAACACTATGTAATATTTCGAAGGATTCTGTAGCAATATTTAAACGTATAGAGAAATGTGTAATTCCAATACCTTATATATTTATAGCATATTGTAAAATATCATCTTTGTATATAAATCGTAGCCAATCCATATCACTATCAATATTCGCTTATATATTAGGTAAATTACCTAATATTATCATACGTGGTGAAAGATATAATATAAATGCTATTAATTATATTGGTTATCCCCATGATGTAAAAACTGCACATATTAACGTATTATTACCTATATATATCAAATTATGTACATTAATATGTATATTTTCTATTTATCCTATAACATTATTTTCTCCAAGTCTATCACTATCTTAAAAACGTTATACAATTTGTAATCTATTATTAATACGTATCCAAATAATATCATTAGCTGTAACGAAAAAGCTAGGAATATTTATACTTTGACTAGTATGATTTAAATTAGTACCTAAAGGTATATTAGACCAACCAACTAAAAATCTTAATGGATTATTTTATTCACCTGTTATTTCCAATTTTACAACTCTACGAACATTCCATAAAAGTTAACCTAACATATAATATACATAATTATTATACGTAGTTAATGCCATAATATGTGTCTCCACCCAATTTTCAGAATATAAACCTAAATATTAAAAAGTATTATTATCATTAATTCTAACAACATGTATATTACTTATACGATGATCTGAACCATGAGTACCTGTAAAAGGCACAAATTCTATATAAAATATATAGTTAAGTGTACTAAATAAACTCCTAGTATTTTCAATATTTTAGAGATGTAACGGTTATATTATTGTTGTTTATCCATCATCATCTACACTAAATCCATTAAGATTATTATCAAATATATACACCCAATATTTATCTCCAACAGTAATACCATTAATTATATCTTAAATGGTAATATGTTATTATGTCAAAGGTTCTTAACTTGTATGCATATGATTACTTGTATTATCAGTAATTCTCCATGTAGAAACATGTAATTATTGAGAATTAGTAAAATATATGAATTTATTACGTAATCTATATATTTATAAATCATTTAAGGTAGAAATATTTATACCATGTAAAGTAATATCGTTTGAAGTTGATAAAATTTTGCGTTATGGTATTATATTAACCATATCGATTTATTACCCCACCCCCATTCCTTATATTTTCGTTAATGTATAAGTATTATCATCTACATGAGCTATTTAATTTACTAAACCATGTGTATTTTCAATTGGTGACGCGTTTAATATTCTGAAGGTATTATTCTAATATATCACTGTTTCTACACTATATATACCATTTTAATTACTACCTACGATTAATATCATATCATTTTACACAACATAACACATTTATTCATATACATTAGATAATCTGAGTTACATAATCTGTATCATATTTAGTGTTATCTATACGTTTATTTTATTCGTGATGTACAATACATATCTATGAAAGGGTATAACTAAATCAAATCCTTAAAATATACCCAGAGATGTACTTTATATATTGAAATTAGGTACTATCATAGTGTTAAATACACTGTTATGTATCGTAGTATTATTATATGTGTTTTATTATGTTATATTTGAATCTTATATAGTAGAATCTGTAAATATACACCCAGATATGATATCTACAGCTACAAATATACCCTTCTCAATATTTGACTATTATAATTCACATCCATTACATACACAATCATATAATCTGGTAGATATTATGCGATTTTAACTTAATTCAATACCTGTATATTCACCACCTTATATTTCTGATGTAGTTATACTAATATTATTACTACCATTACCACCACTACCATTACCACCACTACCATTATTACCATTATTACCATTATTATCATCATTCAATATAATAACATCATTTAATATTGTATGTACTATTTATCCATTTTACACCCTTTCGAAAGAACAATTTTTTAACGTGATATTTGACACGTGTATATTATGTGCTATGAACGTGATATTTGATATGATATTTGATACTAAATTAGAACTCAGGGTTAATTATTGTATTGTTCCTAAGGTGTTAATATTTTGTGTTTAAAACGCACCATTTTATTAAATATGTATAGTTAAGCTAGTAATATTGATATATTATATATTCTAAAACACTAAAGTATCTTACGAAATAGATAACACAAGTGTTTATACGGTAAGTGATGCAGGATTAAATATATATGAATCACTATAATTATAATTGATAGTTAACATATCACAGGTTAATTATGTACCTGAAAATACATCAATTATATTAGAAAGAGATATTTAAGGTGTTATATTGAAAATTATACTATGTTATACTAATTTTAACGTACTGTTACGAAATAAATTACTTATATTAGTTGTAGCATTTAATGTTATCCTTGGGTGATTAAATCTAGTGATATTACGCGTATTTTCAAACATATGTGGTTATAAAAGTGATTACGTGGGTGAAACTACGAATTTTACTCTTTCGTGTCCTATAAATGTAAGATTTTAGAGATTTAACAGCGGTGGTTAATTTAAATTGATATTTAGCCATACATTTTAATCTAAATAATCAGGTGGAATAACAATTGTATTATTTTTTATCCAATACTCTGGAATTTATCCAAGGGTGTGTATTTAATCATCTTCGATGATGAAATATGTATTATTAGTACGTTATTATATTGGTGGTGTTATTATATGTTATTATTATTAACGTGATTATATTATTTATGTCCAATTTATGGTTTTTAAAGTTTATATTTACGTATGTATGAACTAAACATATATACTATAGTATGCAAATTAGGCTCCTAAAGCATTGATATCTGATGTATTTTTAAATAAATTAGTAGCTTGTGTTATAAATCGTTGTTTTGTATCACTGGAGAATAATGTGTCAGATAATCCAGGAAGTTATAATCCTGTAGTCTTATTTAGCATCAAAATCTAGGTATATTATTGTTATATTATCTCCATACTTTATTAAATAGGTGTAATCAGATGTCTTAATTGAAGCATTTCTTCAAAAAAGAAATATCGTATAAAAACCCCGAAATTACTAATTTTATAATCTACGTGTTTTAAACAGGGAAAAAAAGAGTTATTTTATAGATAATTACATACATGGACGATAATAATATATCATCTTTCAATTAATTAAATGCAGAATAAAAGAAATGAAATGTCTTTAGGAATATAATAAGGTAAATATTGAGTTAAATCCTAAGTCTACAGCCTAAATAACATCCTCGGATAGAATCGAGTATATACTTTTGGGACGTTTATTGATAGAATATTAAGATAATAATACATTTAAAGTACATAGTATGAATGAAAAGATA
>JGI990J12352_1000316_pt1 | contig 11147 bp, 13 predicted proteins | sample Intmic4MA4BA4MSA_FD_12352 | JGI IMG/M metagenome (IMG submission 12352) | reverse complement strand
CTATACAATTCAATTATACCATAAATCGGTAAGGAGTTTTTTGTTTTTATAAGAAAAAAAGCCCATAAGAACAGGGCTTGGCAATTTCTCAATTGCCTGAAAATATGTACAAAGAAAGGAGAAAATTTATGGATGATAAATTCAAAAAATTAAATCCCGAAAAACAACAACGTATATTGCAAGCAGCCTATGAAGAATTTATTGAGCAAAGCTATGATAATGCCTCTACAAATCAAATTGTCAAAAAAGCGGGCATTAGCAAGGGAGCATTATTCAATTATTTCAGTAGCAAAGAAGAACTTTATTATTATATAATAAATGATGGTTTTAATTTCATTCAAGAGCGTAATTTAAAAACATTTGCTACAAGAGATTTCATTGAAAGGTGTAAAATTCTCGCCGAAGTAGATATAAAAATCTATGCCGAAGCTCCTCATATCACTGAATTTTTTGCGAAATTATATCTAAATGAAAGCTCTAAATTGCCAGAAGGAGTGGCAGATAAGATGGCTGAGATTTTAAATGATACTTTCATGAAACTTTATGATAATGTTGATTCTTCATTATTTCGAGATGATTTGCCTGCTGAAGTAATAATGAAAATGATTCGATGGACTCTGGATGGTTATAGAAATAACCTAGTTGAAAAACTAAAAAATGAAAAAATTTTATCTGATAACCTTATGCTTCATATAGAAGAATATAATCAATTTATAATCACATTAAAAAAAGTATTTTACAAAAAAGGCGTTTGATAGATTATCAATTATTAGAAAAACATAACTTGTTAATTTAAAATTTTAAGAAGGCTACACAAACAACAAAAAGGAGTGTAATTATGAATATATTAGAGATGAACAATGTTACAAAAAAATTTGGCCATTTTACGGCACTGGACGGTGTGAATTTAGAAGTTAAGCGTGGAGAAGTAGTTGGATTTATCGGGCCAAATGGTGCTGGAAAATCCACAAGCATCCGAACAATTCTAGGTATCTATCAAGCAACAGAAGGACAAGTCAGTGTGTTTGGCAAAGATGCTTGGAAAGATTCCGTAGAGATTCATAAAAAAATCTCCTATGTTCCTGGAGATGTGAATTTATGGCCAAACCTTTCTGGTGGTGAAGTTATTGATTTATTTATCAAATTACAGGGGTCAAAAAATACGAAAAAACGTGATGAACTGTTAGAACGATTCAATTTAGATCCAGCAAAGAAATGCCGAACGTATTCAAAAGGAAATCGTCAAAAAGTAGCCTTGGTCGCTGCATTTGCCTCAAATGCGGATTTGTTCATACTGGACGAGCCAACATCAGGACTTGACCCATTGATGGAAAAAGTTTTTCACGAGTGTGTTCTAGACGTTAAAAAAGCTGGGAAAAGTGTCTTGCTATCGAGTCATATTTTATCAGAAGTAGAAAAGCTTTGCGATAAAGTAAGCATTATCCGTAATGGCAAAATTATTGAAAGTGGTACTTTAAATGAACTCCGCCACCTGACAAGAACAAATATTGTGGTACAAACGGCTACGCCGATGCCAGATATTAAAAATGTACCCGGAGTTCACGAATTAAAAATAACTGAAAATGAAACCTCATTCCAATTAGACCCTGAAGAAACATCAAATGTAATGAGTTATATGAGCCAACATGACATCTTAAAATTAGAGAGTAATGCAATACCATTAGAGGATTTATTTATGCGTCATTATGGCGAAATTAATTAAGGGGGACATTTAAATGTTTACTAACACTTTAAATTTAGCACGTTTTATTTTGCGGCGTGAACGTATAAGCCTACTAATTTGGATAATTAGTATTGTTTCATTTGTTGCAACTATGCCAATTATATATGAAAGTATGTATCCAACAGAAGCAGATTTGCAATCAGCCATGATGATGATGGATAATCCTGCATTCATTGCCCTTCTTGGCCCAAACAAAGGTGTTTATACAATTGGAGCATTATTTACACAAGAAATCCTATTAATTACAATAATTGTCATTGCAATTATGAATATCTTATTTGGTATCCGTCACACACGAACAGATGAAGAATTAGGAAGATTAGAAATGATTCGTTCCTTGCCAGTGGGACGTTTATCTAATCTAAATGCCACTCTCTTAATTTCACTTGCCACCAATGCTACTATTGCTATTTTAGTCGGATTTGGACTGTATACAACGGGTGCAGAAAATATTGATTTAGAAAGTTCTTTATTATTTGGAACTGTTTTGGGAGTTAGTGGTTTTCTATTTGCAAGCATTACCGCCTTATTCACACAATTAACAAACACTTCTAGGTCAGCCAAGGGTTACGCATTCACTTTCTTGTTAATTGCATACATCGTTCGTGCAGTTGGCGATGTTGGCAACGAAATGCTTTCACACATTTCACCCCTTGGTCTAATTTTAAGAACTGGAGCCTATGTAAACAATTATTGGTGGCAACTTTGGGTTATCCTTGTTCAAGCAATAATTATTACCCTAATTGCCTTCTACCTAAACATTTTACGTGATTTAGGTGCTGGTTTTATTTCTGAAAAAACTGGTCTTAAATCAGCATCTATATTTTTAAAAAGCCCTTTAGGTCTATCATGGCGACTACTAAAAAATATGATTGTCGCATGGACGATAGGTTCACTTATAATAGGATTTTCATTTGGAGCCATACTAGGTGAAGCAGAAACACATCTTGCTGACAATGAAGTTTTACAAGCACTATTTGGTTCAGTCGATAATGATACGTCAATGATTGAGCAATTTATCCCCTTTTTAATTTTACTCATAGCTATTATAATAGCCATTCCATTGGTCTCAGTTATTTTAAAACTTAGAAATGAAGAAAAACACAACTTAACAGAACATCTATTTGGGCGAGCCGTCTCAAAAACACAAGTCATAACAGGTTATCTCTTTATAGCCATTGCGTCTAGCATAATTCTTTGCCTAGCAGTAGCCACTGGATTTTGGCTCGGCGGATTAATCTCACTTGATGAACCAATTGATTTTACAACATTCCTAGGGGCTACCGTAGTATTTCTACCCACCTTATGGATAAAAATTGGAATTTCAGTATTCTTAATAGGGTGGTTTCCAAAACTTACAAATATTGCAATACTTTACTTAGGCTATAGTTCATTTGTCGCATTTTTTGGGTTAATGCTAAACCTACCGCAATGGTTAATGCAACTGACACCCTTTGAGCATATTCCCAGCTTACCTGTCGATGAAATGAATTGGCATAGCATTATCGTGCTGACACTTATTGCATTAATTCTAACGATTATAGGTATTATCGGCTACCAAAAAAGAGATATTCACGGTTAACAACAATTTTATAAGATATTGTTTATAATTCTCAAGTTTCACGAGATTTTTAGTGCAATATTTATCATTTTTATGAATTTTAAGTTGGCAACATTATTTTTCAGACACTGCCTAGCTAAACGAAATAGAACTTATTTGATTTCCAATAAACTTTGATAGCTTCGACTATATCAATACTTGACCCATCAGAATAAATTTTTTTGTCGTTTTGTTGTTACTATATAATATATATGATTATTAAGATTTTAAAATCTTCTCAGGGGAAAGATTGTCGTTTTTCAGCGACTGGGTTTGAAAACAACGAACGTCGTTTCTATCAATTAACCAAGAACCATTAAATGTTCCTTTGTTAGAAAGTAAACTGCATGCTAGAAAAACATTCAAATTCAAAATGGATAAGTCTGTAAAATCTTATCCCCTTTCGCTTGTTCCAATCATTCGCTTTTCGGGTAGTCTATTATTTCATATTCTAAAGGGAATTATGATTTTTACAGGGATATTGATTGGTAATTTCAAAAATGTTTGACTTTTCTTCGAAACTAGCATATAATAAAATAACTACATATGTAGTTTTAGGGTTGCGTATATTTTTTTACTCCCATTTCCTACAAATGTAGTTTATATTGAAATAGACATACAAAGAAAGGACGGTTTGGTAATGTGTCTACTTTGAAAAGATTACCTGATGCAGAATTTGAAGTTATGAAAGTGATTTGGTGTAATCCATCACCGATTACAACTATGCAAATTGTGGAAAAATTAGAATCCGAAAAAAACTGGAAACCACAAACAGTACTAACAATGCTCGTTAGACTGGTTGAGAAAAAGTTTTTGACGAGCAGTAAAAATGGTCGTGAAAGAAATTATACACCTGTTGTAAATGAAATAGACTATATGCAAGTTGAAACAGGTGATTTTATGTCAAGGTATCGTGGAAATTCTATTGGAAGTCTTATAAAAACCATGTATGATGGAAAGGGTATAACTGATTCAGATTTAGACGATTTGAAAAAATGGATGAAGGATCAGGAGGATTAGTGATGGATATTAATTTACAAAGATTTTTAATACTATCACTTGTGATGGCAATTCTCATCGTTTTGCTTTTCATCATCAACGCTATCTTTGCAAAAAAGATAGCTGCAAATATTCGTTATTTCATGTGGGTTGTGATTATGCTGGGACTTCTTTTACCATTTAGACCAACTATTGGCGATGGAATCATTGATATTCCTGATTTTACAGCAACACTTATTGAAATAACCGAACCACAAATGCCAGAAATAGATTCTGTTATTACACAAGAACTTCCTGAAATGCCACTGGAAACACCTGAACAAGGGGTTGAAGGAAGAATGGGAATTTCATTTCAAATGTTTGCATTTATTATTTGGGGAACTGTTGCAACAGGAATTGTTTGGTATCATGTGTTTCAATATATTCGATTTCAACGCTCTATAAAAAGATGGGGAGAACTTGAAGAAGATACGCATACACTTGAACTTTTTGAACATGTAAAACAGGAAATGAGTCTTGAAGGGAGGAAAGTAAAATTAGTGGTCTGTGGTTTTGTTACAACTTCAATGTTGAGCGGATTTTTAAAGCCATTGATTTTGCTTCCAGAAAGAAATTATGACGATGACGAGTTAGAATTGATTTTCAAGCACGAGTTGATTCATTATCGTCGAAAAGACCTGTGGATAAAGTTATTATCAGTAATTGCCATTGCGATTCATTGGTTTAATCCGCTTGTTTACTTGATGAATATCGCCTTGCAAATCGAAGGAGAAGCTTCGTGTGACCAAAAAGTATTGGAAATGTCCGATTTAAAAAGTCGTCATTTCTACGCTGAGGTTATTATTGGTATGATTGGTGGAAGAAAATTAGGAATGACAACACTTGCAACCAACTTCTATGGCGGGAAAAAAGGAATTAAAAAAAGATTAGAAGAAATCATGGTGAGAACAGTTCCTCAAAAATTTATTTCATATATGTTTTTGATATTAATATTCATACTAACGATTATGTCAGGATCAGTTTTTGCCATGCAAACTACGTACACAGTGCCAAATATAAACGAACCAATTGTAGAGGATAATATTGAAATCTTTGAATTGGCAATCACGGTTGTTGGTGGCGGAGTTGTTGATAGATATTATCAACTTAATGATGAAATTATGCGTATTTACATTGTATACTCTGATGAAACCTATCGTATTGAAATGGATGTAATTAATCACGCTGTTATCGGTCTTGAATTTTATCGTGGAGTGAATGATTCTGATATTGATAATGATGTACAAGATACGAATGAAATGCCTCAAACATCAGAAATATCAAGTGAGCAAGCTGTTGAAATTGCTATGTTTGTTGCTCCAGGAAGACTTGTTGAGGTTAGTCGTGATTGGGAAAATGGTCGACCTGCTTGGTGGATAGAAATTCGATATAATGGCATGGTTCATGAATTCTATATTGACATGGAAACAGGTGCGATTTTAGACCATGAATTTGAAATAGATGATTAAGTAGCATTTATCAACAATTTGAAAGGAAGAAGAAAAAATGAAGAAGAAAGTAACAATAAGTATTATAGTGATAGGGAGTCTAGTTGTTGGATTATTTACATTTTGGTTTTTATCAACAGACATTACAAATGAGCAAGCTGTCGATATTGCAATTGAGCATATTGGTGGTGGAGTTGCAAATCGAGCAGAGCTTGAATTTGAAAATTTTAGACGAGTATGGTCGGTTGAAGTTTTTCATGAAAACATGGTACACGAGGTATATGTTCATGCAAATTCAGGTAAAATTTTTGGGGTAGAACGAAGTTTTGATTGAAAAAATTGAAAATTTTAAGAAACAAGTGTACTGTATAATAAAGCGACAATAGTCGTTTTTAAAACAATCAACAAACTACAAATGTAGTTAAAAAATGGAGGAATTATTATGAAAAAGATTTGGAATAAATTACGATTATCAGATAAGATTTTGGTAAGTTTGGTGACATTGATAGTTATTGGGTTGTCAGCAGCAACGATCCACGCTAACATCACAAATAGAAATGCAAACGAAAACCCACAAGTAGAAGTAATTGAAACTCAAACATCAGATATGCTTACAGTTGTAGAAGCTAGAGAAATTGCGATTGAATTAGTCGGTGGTGGTACCGTAAATGAATTGAATCTAAACACAGATGAAGTGAAATTTGATATCATTGTTTATTATAATGAAGCATTTCAAGTTACATTAAATGCAAAAAATGGTGAATTAATTAGACTAGAAAGTTTAACAGCACCATCAAACATAGTTGAATTATCTGAAACAGCGCCATTGTCTGGAAACCTAACGGCTGAGCAAGCGGTTGATATCGCAAAACAACATTTAGCTTCTATTGGAATTACAAATGCAACACTCTTTTATTCGTATTCAGACATAGAAGGTGGTATTCCAGTGTGGAGCATCGAATTTAAATACAATGGACGTGGCTTAGAATTCTATGTTGTAAAAGCAACAGGAGATTTATTAAAATATCCAATGGCATCAAACAATAGCAGTGCTGGTGGCAATACAGGTTCTGCTCCAATACCTCTGCCATCTGTTCCAACATCTTCGTCATCTACTCACTCAACATTAACTGAAATTTCTCGTGAACGAGCGGGTGAAATTGCATTGGTAATAGCACCTGGAAGGATTGTTGAAATTAGTCGTGATTGGGAAAATGGTCGACCTGCTTGGTGGGTAGAAATTAGACATGAGGGAATGATACATGAATTCTACATTGATATGGAAACAGGGACAATTTTACAACATGAAGTAGAGAGAGATGATTAATCGTTAAAGCACCTCGGTGCTTTTTTTGAAATTACCAATCAATGTCTTTATAAAAATCATAACTCCCTTTAAAATATAAAAGAATAGACTACCCGAAAAGAGAATGATTAGAACAAGCGAAAGGGATTTTACAGGCTTACCCATTTTGAATTTGAATGTTTTTCTAGTATGCAGTTTACTTTCTAACAAAAGAGCAATTGTTTTACGTGATGGTACGAAATTGGGTTGCTTTAAAATTATACTGTTTTAATGAAAATCAGTAAACAAATATAAAAAATGAATTTTACTAGGGCGTGTCTGAAAACTAATATTACCGACTTAAAATTCATAAAAATGATAAATATTACACTAAAAATCTCGTGAAACTGGAGAATTATAATCAATTGTATGTGCTTTCGAAAGATATATTTTATTTTTCAGACACACCCTAATCCCAAACATTGATACTACAACATTTAGTACATCTTACAAATGATAAACAAATTTTACGGAAAATAAACATTATTCAATTAACAACCCAATTTCTTACCATCACGTTTTTTAAATCGGTATTATCGATTCTTCTTTTTGGTGGTTGATTCGGCGTAATAAATGAATACTGTAGCAAACTTGTCAAAGCATTTTTGTTTTTGCGACGCTTTGGGCATGGATTATCAGTTAAATTTATAAGGCTTGTCATTTTTGACAAAAGAATGATTGTTTAAATCAGGATTACGGGTTTTTAGATGGTTGTTGTAATAGATTTATTAGTTTTAATAAGTAGCTTTTTATCTTATGCAAGTCCATCAAAGAAACGAAGAAACGGAAATACCCAAACGCTCTCGCATTTGCATATTTCCGTTTTTTGTATGTAATTTTCCATCACTAAATCATTTTAAATCGTTGCAGATACACAAAGAAAACGCTTTTTACTGGCATTGTATCTAGGTACACCAAAAGCCCATAGAAACATTATTTAAGCAATCTTGAAACATCTCTTTTTTTGTATACAATATGTGTAATTGTTACAATTTTGGATTCTTCGTCTACGATATAAAAAGCTGTAAAATTATCAATTATCGTTCTTCGATACTCAACACCTAGTGATTCTAAATATGTGTGTATCGGATACGAATACGGAAAAACTTCCAGTCGTTTGATTAATGTTTTTTCAATTTTTCCAATTGTTTAAACCGCTGAAAGTAGATTTTGTAGTTGTTCACTAATGTAATCAGCTATGTCATAAATATCTTTTTCAGCTTTATCCGATAATAGCACTTTATACATTTGTTGTTCCCAACCTTTTGGCAATTCTTTCCGTTATCCCATTTAGGTTATGCGTGACTCCATTATCTTTTAAGTCTAAATATCTAGCAAGTAATGTATCATTTAATTTTTTTTCTGTCATGTGTTTTTCATATGTTTCAATGCTCATAACGACTAAATCAGCATACCCTTTACTTGTTACCGTAATTGGTTCATCAATTGATTTTGCATATTCTGAAAAACCTTTGTAATCATTGCTAATTCTACTACTTGGCATTATTTCCATCTTAACCACCTCATATAAGATAATTGATATAAATATTATATCATAATTATAACAAAATATTCATCATCCTATATGACTTAATTTGGACAAAATGAAAATTTTTCAAGCTTCATTCAACCCAAGATCTGCTTCTAATCCTTATATCTCAATTGAGAAAATCCTTAATTTGGAATTTCTTTTTTTATTTAGTCGAAACTTCACCAGTATAATAAAAATCTTTTTCATTATTTCTGATATATTTACGGAGTAATAAATCTAGCTCGCTATTGTCAATCGCATAAAACGCATCATCTAGCTCATCAAATGTATTCCAGTCGAAATTATCATCATATACAAAATCGGCGAGAATGTCTTGCCTTTCATCCCTAATTTTACTCGGATTTCCGCCAAATAATTGTGTTGATTTTTTAATGACTTCAACACATCCAATCGCACCAATTTCTTCAAATCCTTTTATCGCATCTTCCCAAACAATCCCAGTTGAATTATCATAAAACTGAAAATGTCCACCATTATTAACTTCTGCAATATACCATTGGATTGCAAAAATATGACGTTGTGGTAATGTAAATTTTGTTAAGTTTAATTCATATTCTGCCACATTATCATAGATATTCACACCGTACCAAACTGGGGCAATCATGTCCATAATGTCAAAATTATCATTAGCTAAAAATTGCTCATCTATTTGCACATGAATAATTTCTGGGGGATTTAATTGAGCAATTAATTCTTTTGGTAAATCAAGCATTTCAAAACATCTCCTAATCCCTAATAGTTACACCAAATATATATCTTAAATAAGAATTCGTAATGATACGAAATTGGGTTGATGAGTTTTAATACTAATTCACCTCTAACTTTTAACCTTCTTTTAATAACGCTCTTAAATTATAAATGAGTTCTTCATCTCCATTTGAAAAATATAAATTCAAAACCCTATCCATGTCATTTATAATAGCCGTACTAATTTCAAAAGCTACAACTCCCACCAAAACTTCATCTGGAGCAACTGCTGTATCCAAAATATCAAATTTATCTACCAATATTCCTCCCTGATATAGCGTCAAATTCGATGGCGTCCATCGTCTAATCTCACCTATATCCATATCAATGTTGAGTGCTTCAGTCAGTGAAAGAAATGTAGGTGGCCAAGGTGCAAATTCACGCTCAATTACATCTTTATTATGAAGAGATACATATATAATAACAAACTGGTAATCTACTCGTGGAAGAAAAGCTTCGCCCTCATATCCAAAAATAAAATAATCAGTTACTTCGATTTGAGTTAACTTAACTTCCCAGTTACCGACTTCATACCATTCGTTAAATTCTAAATGACTTTCATTTTCAATACCACAAGCCGATAGTAAAATTAAAAAACCTAAAAATATACAAAGAAAAGATAGTTTGTTTTTATAATACATCTCTTTACTCCTCTAAATCAATAATTTCAACGATGGCCCTAGATGAAAACAAACGGAACAACATATCGTCAGCTTTAGGACTAAACACCCTAATCAAATATCTGCCGTTATAAGCATTAATTATGCTTGCAATATCTTCAAACGTCTCAACAATTGACCTAAAAGCCTCAATTGCTTCGGCATCTCCTTCAATCGCAAGGTTAACAATCTCAATTAACTCTTCATCTGTCAAACTCACTACAATACCGAAATCTAAAAGTCCTTCAAACTCTTGTCGCAAATAAATTTCATAATCTGCAAACACATGTAAATCTGCAAGTTCAAATATTTCTCTCAAATCATTCTCAGTTAGATCATCTGCAAATTGGTTAACGACAAAGGTGCCTCCTGATGGTTGTGTTTCTCCTTCATATTGAAGTCTCCCATCTGCAGTTGATAAATCCCGTTCCAGCTCAGTACCACCACATGCAACAAGGAGAAGTACAATTAAAATTGCTAACCCTCTTAATGTCTTTTTTACCATTCCAATTCACTCCTTGTATAACGATTATTTTCAATTATTATAACGTAAAATTCGTAAAATATCAAATTTTCAAACTCAGATTAAGTTAGTCATATTACAGCTTAACGATTTTACTAATGTTTGACGATTTTTGGGTATTGCATACTGATATCATATATAGCTAAATGACTTTAACGCTTCAATCGCTCGCGAAAAATAAACGGGTTGTCTGCCATTGTATTTAAATACTCATAATCTTTCATCAATTCAAGGTGTTCAGTGAATGTTAGTATTGCAGTATCTAAAGCTCTGCTTAAAAATTTCCAATTAAAGTGATCAATAAAGTTACAATCGTAATTAAGGACTATGGCAACTAATTTGCATGAGTGGATACACTAAAATCATTTGATATTGTAAAAATACCGCTAGATTCAAACACGATTAATCGTGTTTGAATCTAGCGGTATTTTAATTTTACTCATTGATTTTACGATTGATTGCATCAACTCTTTTTTTCCAAACAAAGTATC
>JGI990J12352_1000315_pt1 | contig 11149 bp, 8 predicted proteins | sample Intmic4MA4BA4MSA_FD_12352 | JGI IMG/M metagenome (IMG submission 12352) | reverse complement strand
TGAGGGTGTTATCAAACATCCACTCAAAGTTGCTTAAACTTTATGCGTTGTAGATAACTTAGGACGCTCAAAAACTGAAAATTCCTCATAGGGCTTTTTTAGCATAGGCAAAAGCATTGATTTTCACATTCCATCGCTTTTTTCGGCTTTTTTTTCGCCCAAAAAGGGACTACCTTGCTTTTTCCTTAGCAAGACAGCCCCATTTCATGCTAAACTTTTTTGTAGTAAGGAGTTTTTATAATTTGATAGACTTGTGTTTAAGTTAGATGTTTTTAAGACGCACGATTATTTGCAAATAGATTAGTACAGATGGCTCTTGATAAAATTTGTCATAAAGTTTATAATTTATAATAGTGGGTACGTGCGCCCTTTGGAGGTTTATAAAATGGAATCAAATTATGTGGAGAGTTTATATAAACAAATTGAGCAAGATTTAGGGGTGAAGGCTACTCAAATTTCTGCGGTTTTGAAGTTGCTTGAGGAGGGGTCGACGGTACCGTTTATTGCGAGGTATCGTAAGGAGGCAACTGGTGCGCTTGATGAGGAGCAAATTCGTGCAATTAGCAAGGCATATGAATACGGTGTGAGTCTGCAAACACGGAAAGCAGATGTCATTCGTTTGATTGATGAAAAGGGGATGTTGACGCCTGAACTTGAAACAAGTATAAGGGCCGCGCAAAAATTGACTGAAGTTGAAGATTTGTATCGTCCGTATAAAGAAAAGAAGAAAACGCGTGCGACAGAGGCAAAAAGGCGCGGTCTAGAACCATTTGCCGCATGGCTATTGAGTTATCCAAATGGCGATGTATTGAACGAGGCAAAAAAGTACATAACAGAAGAAGTGCAAGATGCCCAGGCAGCGCTTGATGGAGCAATGGATATTATTGCAGAAATTGTGGCTGATGACGCGAAATTCAGAAAATGGATTCGTGAATACATCGTGAAGCGCGGTGTGCTACAAGCAAAGGTGAAAGACGAAAGCCTAGACGAACGTGGCGTTTATAAGCAATATTACGATTATGAAGAGCCAGTGGCGAAGGTTCAATCGCATCGCGTGTTAGCGTTAAATCGTGCCGAATCAGAAGGCGTCCTACGTGTTAGTATTTCAGAAGACAACATAGCTGTTACGAACTATTTAAAGCGTGAATTTATCCAAAATAACGGCGGAATGGCCGTCGATTACATCAAGCAAGCAATTGACGATGCATATAAACGTCTAATCAAGCCATCAATAGAGCGCGAAATTCGTGCAGAGCTCAAAACAACCGCTGAAACTGGCGCAATTCATATTTTCTCGGAAAATCTCAAACAGCTCTTGATGCAGCCACCGATGAAAGGTCGTGTTGTGCTCGGTGTTGACCCCGCATTTAGAACTGGATGCAAATTGGCCGTCGTTGATGCAACAGGCAAAGTGCTCGATATTGACGTCATTTATCCACATGAAGCCTCTAAGGGCGCAGCCGTCGATCCGAAAAAGCTGGCGACGGCGCGTCAAAAAATCTCCGATAAAATAAAGGCCTTTGACGTGAAAATTGTTTCCATTGGGAATGGGACAGCTTCAAGAGAGACTGAAAGTTTCATCGCAGATATTTTGAAAAACATAGATGCAGATGTTCATTACATCATTACCAATGAAGCTGGCGCCTCTGTTTACTCGGCATCAGAACTTGCGAAAAAGGAATTCCCTGATTTGAAAGTTGAGGAGCGTTCAGCAGTATCGATTGCGCGGCGCCTTCAAGATCCACTTGCGGAACTTGTAAAAATTGACCCCAAATCAATTGGCGTTGGGCAGTATCAACACGACGTTTCGCAGCGAGAATTAAACGACTCGCTACAATTCGTCGTGGAAACAACAGTAAACCAGGTCGGCGTGAATTTGAACACAGCGTCAGCACCACTACTTAGTTATGTGGCAGGTGTGAGTGGTTCAATCGCGAGTAATATTGTGGCATATCGCGATGAAATTGGAAAATTTACGAATCGTAAGCAACTGAAAAAAGTAAAGCGTCTTGGTGATAAAACCTATGAGCAAGCCATTGGCTTCCTTAGAATTTTAGAGCCAGAAAATCCGCTAGATAAGACCCCTATTCATCCAGAGAGCTATAGTTTTGCAGAAAAAATTGTATCTATGATTGGATGTACTATTGATGACCTTGGTACAGAGAACATGATTTCAGCTGTAGGAGACGGGGATGCCAATGATATCAGTAGTGAACTTGGTATAGATCTTTATACAGTAACGGATATATTGGAAGCACTTGCCAGTCCGAATCGTGACTTGCGTGATAGCATAGCGGCCCCGCTTTTAAAAAAGGATGTTTTGAAGTTAGAAGATTTAAAAGTTGGCATGGAGCTTGCTGGAACGGTTAGGAACATTGTAGATTTCGGAGCATTTGTGGACTGCGGTGTCAAGGAAGCTGGGCTTGTGCATTTGTCCCAGATGAGGCGTGCATTTGTGAAGCACCCGCTCGATGTTGTGAGTGTGGGGGATATTGTGACAGTTTGGGTTAAAGATGTTGACTTGAAGCGTGGGCGTATTGCGTTGACAATGCTAAGTCCAAAGGGATAGAACATTAGGAGTAAACAGAAAGCAGTAAAAAATGAACAGTAAAGAGTGAGCAGCGATTTAGCGAAAGAGTTCTTATTAGAGAATTGCTACGCTAGGCTCTGCAATTTGAAAAGAATTTAGAAACAGTCAGTAGTAAATAGTAAATAGTCAAGAGTTGGAAGTTGAAGAGTTCTTAATTAGAATACTCCAGGGCTCCCTTCTCTTTGACCGCCCTCAAGGGTGTCTAAATTCACCCTTAAATTGCTTCATTTCATTCCGTAATTTTAAAAAAGGTCAAACCTGAATGCGGCCGTATATTTTGATAATAGTAAGTAGTATTTGAGGAGAACGCTCACTGATTACTGTTCACTGATTGCTGATTACAAGGATAGAGGTAGTAAGATGAAAAAGGTTAATAAGGTTTATGTTGTTATAATTTTGGTTACGTTTTTACTTACATTTCCGCTTGGCTTTGTGTCGTATTACTTTGTTGGTGGTACGGGGACAAGGGCTCATGATGCTAGATTTTCAGATTTTTTCCGAGTATTTGATGCAATCACTGATAACCATTACTTTTTCGACGGTGACGACGCGGCATTGATTATGGGTGCAACAGAAGGATTAGTAGCAGCAGTTGGAGATCCATATTCGAGATTTTTTTCGCTTAGCGATTTCGAAAGTACCATGTCGCATTTGCAAGGAAGCTTCTATGGTATTGGCGCAGAAGTGACAACGATTAACGGTGAACACGTGATTGTGTCGCCATTTCCAGATTCACCAGCTGAAAACTATGGTGTCTTGCCTGGAGATATAGTGCATGAAGTTGACGGTGATGACGTTACTAGTTTAACACTCAATGAGACAATTGGGCTTATCCGTGGTCAAGAAGGAACCGTTGTAACACTTGGTTTAGCTAGAGATGGTATGTCACAATTAATCCACATTGAAGTCACACGTGGAAGAATTGCGCAACAATCAGTCGTATCACGAATCTATGAAGAAGATGGAGCTACAATCGGTTATGTACAAGTCACAGTATTTGGAGAATCGACCCACCGTGAATTCGTAGATGCCATTGCCGAACTCGAGGAAGCAGGTATTGATTCATTGATTGTAGATTTGCGTAACAATTCAGGTGGCTATCTAAATGCAGTCGTTAGCATGCTGGACCACTTACTCCCACCAGATGTCCTAATCACAACAGCAGAGTCACGCGAGGGTAGTGAGGACGAATTCCGTACAACTGATCGTGGGCCTGGTAAAGACTATCCGATTCTGACCCTTATCAACGGTGGAAGTGCCTCCGCATCAGAAATATTTGCCGCAGCTATGATAGAATCGGGTGGCTTTGACGTTCTTGGTACAACTTCATTTGGAAAAGGAACTGTTCAACAATCGCGCGGGATTGGCAACGATGGTATGCTTCAGATGACGACGCAAGTGTGGCTTACACCAGATGGGAACCTCATCAATGACCATGGCGTTACGCCAACCATCTACGTAGAAGCGCCAGAATTCTTCTCATATGCCCAAGTTTTCCTAGGCGATCTCGATTACTTGGAATATGACATGGTCCACATTGCCATCCAACATGCACAACAAATATTGAACACATTGGGCTACGATGTCGCAAGAACAGATGGCTACTTTGACCAATCAACCCAAAGCGCAGTCCGTGCATTCCAAGAGGGATACGACCTAGATGCAACTGGTGTCATTGACGGGACGACAGCAAGAGCTATCACCATGGCATTACGCAACCGAATCCGCAACTCTAGCTATGACACACAGCTCCAAGCGGCAATCGAGTTTCTAAGGTAAATTTCCTCCTGCCATAAACGTGTGGTCAAGTCATAATTAAAAAGGTTGTAAACTTTGGTATTGTTTACAACCTTTAATAATTTCTATGTTTTGAATATTTAGACGTTTTTATTTAACGTGTATTGTTTTTATTTCATCAACACGCGCTTTTTGCTGATCAGACAGTACCTCAAATGGCATAATTCCAGCAAATACAGGAATAAATGGATCTTCTACTTCTGTTTTGTGTCCGCTCATTTGTTCAACGATTGCATGAGAACAAAATGGTACGTACGCAGTACTGTAACCACCTTCATGNAATGCAACTAATTTTCCACCACAATTTGAATTAGCTAACTGCATCATAAATTCTGTCATTCTTTTGTAACCGTCAGCAGTTACCATCATTCTTGCAGATGGGTCATACATATTTGCATCTTGTCCAGCAGAGATAATGATAAGTTCTGGATTAAAATTATTTACTACGGGCCCTACCACTTCTTCCAGTGCATACATGTAACCAGAGTCTCCTGTTCCAGCAGGAAGAGGAATATTAACAGTGCTCCCTTTGCCAGCCCCTTCACCAGTATGATTGATTTCACCTCGCCCAGCCGGGAAAGCGCCTTCTTGGTGGATAGATATAAAGAGCGTACTAGGGTCATTGTAAAATGCATCTTCCGTTCCATTTCCATGATGAACATCCCAGTCGATAACCATGACTCTTTCAAGTCCAAGTTCTTTGCGTGCATAGTGCGCAGCGATTGCAGCATTATTAAATATACAATATCCCATCCCCATATTTGCTTCTGCGTGGTGTCCTGGCGGTCTTGTGAGTGCGTAAGCATTGTCGCATTCACCTTTGACAACGGCCTCCACTGCCGTAATGGCACCGCCAGCTGCTAATGTCGCGATTTCATAAGAACCTCTTCCAACATTTGCTAATGCACCCGCATCGCCACCACCAGAATTGCTTAAATTTTTAACTTTTTGGATATAATCACTTGTGTGAAAATACTGGAGTTGCTCTTCTGTAGCAAAATAAGGTTTAATTAGATGAAGTTTGTCGTACAAACCACTGCGCTCCATGAGATTTTTGAAACGGCGCTTACTTTCAGGACTTTCTGCCGACCCATCGGGCTGGATATATCCACCAGGGGGTAAAACTAAGGCAGCAGTTCCAGCATCGTGCCAGAAATAGCTTTCATCACAAATAAATGCAGTCTTTCTCATTCTAATCAACTCTCCTTTAGTATCGTTCTAACAGCAAAATGTCAGCGATTACATTTTGGCATTATTAGTAATTATATCATGTATTTGATATGATGTCAAAGCGTCTATACTGTTTGATGTGCCCATTTCATAAACGTTCCATTTACTTGTTATATATAGTCAATCCAAGACCAAACTGAACTTTTCCCCTGAATTATAATTGTGAGTGTTACCTTATGTCTCGATTGTTTAGCAAAGGGATTCAAGTTCAGTTTGGTTTAGGTTTGGATATAGTAATACCAAAACGATAAAGAACTTTCTACTGATGAGTCAAATATTGATATAGTCGAAACTACCAAAGTTTATTGGAAATCAAATAAGTTCTATTTCATTTCGTTAATACTATATTCACAGACAATATCATTAATTAAGGGGAAATCATCACAAATAATAGTGATTTTAGAGTACGATTAGAACAACTCCCAATGACGAATGTCAAGGGAATCTCTTTTGACCTATTTTTCGAGTCTAGTACATCAACCAGGAATGAACCATCCAATACCTGATAAAAATTCCAAACGTCATTGTCGGTTCCTCCTTACGTACTGTTCTAGTACGAGGCGTCGTCACCTCGTCGAATTTTGAAATTTTTATTTAAACGTTATTGGATAATTAATTACGAGCTGGTGCACTAGGGTTTTTCAAAATTCTTAAAATTACAATAATTTTACGTGATGGTACGAAATTGGGTTGTTGCCCAAAGTCGTAGAGCATTTTAATCATTCATTGCCAACCCGTGGGGAACTTTCATTTTACAACATTAAAATCTAATGGATTCACTATCACACGTTTTTATTAACCGTATTTTAAAACAACCCAATTTCGTACCATCATGTAATTTTATAATATCAAACTAAATATGACGAGTTCATTTTGGTTCAGGAAAAACTACATTATCGCAAAAACTTAAGAAAATCTTAAGAAATTTATACAGAAGTTGTTAAGAATTTTGATATATTATATAGTATAGTTAATGTGAAAGGAAGTGCAGTTAAATGTTAGAAGTAAAAAACATTTCAAAGCGCTATGGCAGAAAGCTAGTGCTTGATGACGTATCTATGAGCTTTGAGACTGGAAAAATCAGCTGTTTGCTTGGTCTAAATGGGGTGGGGAAAAGTACAACGATGAAGGCAATTATGGGATTGATTCCTGTAAATAAGGGTGAGATTTTGGTTGATGGTGACCGTGTGTCGAATAAAAATATCGATAAAATTGCCTACATTCCCGATATTCCGATTTATGATTTAGGGATGACTGCGATTCAAAATTTAGAAGTTGCGAGAGTGATGTATCCGAATTTTGATATGAAAAAGGCAGAACGTATGATTGAATTTTTGAAATTGCCAGCTCAGAAAAAATTGAAGGAATTATCGAAGGGGAACCTGGCGCGTTTTAATTTGATTGTTGGACTTTGTCAACATGCGAAATATTTACTTTTGGATGAACCGTTTAGTGGCATTGATATATTTACACGTGAAGAATTTATTAGGGCGTTGAAGTGGGAATTTCTAGTAGAAGGACAGACTGTGATTATTACCACACACGAAATTGACGAAGTTCAAGACATTGCCGACCACATCGTATTGCTTGAAGATGGACGTGTATTTAAGTCCTTTGGAAAAGAAGAAGTTGAAGCTGAAGGGCTAACTATTATGGAAAAGCTTCGAAGTATTTATCGCCCAGAAGGGAGTATTAATCAATGAAATTTTGGACTTTAGTAGACATAGATTTAAAGAAAATGCTCCCGATTTTAATCGTGGCATTTACAGTCATGATGGTATTATCAGCTTGGATATTTTACAGCGCAATAGATGAAATGTTAGTTGATATTCACGGTTCCTTAGCGCAAGGAGTGACCGTTGCACAGATTGTTGAAATGGAGGGGCAATTTACACTTTCACAAATCATTGACCTACAACACCAGTTGCATTACGTGCTTTTTGGCTTCATGTTTCTTGTTCTGATTGCATTTCTAAGCTTCCACATTTGGTACAAAGAATGGTCTGGACAATCGAAACGTATCTATATGCTATTGACCTTAAGAATGCCAAAAAGTCGCCATATTTTATCGAAACTTATTGTTATATTAATCGCAGTCATTACATTTTATGGCGTAATCATGCTTAATTTCCTCATCGGCGATGTCATGATGCGTGTGATGATGCCAGAAGGACTCGTAGCAAGTGGTAACGTTCGCGAAGTATTAGCAAGCGCCCAATTTGCAGGACTAGGATTCTCATTCCCAATGTCCGCTACACACCTCATCTATCACCTACTATTTGCGACAGTCGGATTTAGTGTTATCACAACGTGGGTCATGCTTGATCGAAGCAAGCGAATAATAGGCTTCATAACTGGTCTCATTTACGCTATTGGTGCAGTTGCCGTCTGGATGAGAATACTGACGATGTTCTTGTTTTACGACGAGCGAATCCTGGTCGATTGGGCCTTCGTGTTGATTGTCAATGTACTTAGTTTAGCGATTAGCTGGTATCTTATTAACAAAAAAGTAACGATTTAGGAAAGCCGACGATTTTCGGATTTTCCGAAAATCGCCAGTCAAAAGAACCTAAAATGAAAAATATTCAAATGAAAATATAATCAAAGTAGAAGCGAATGTGTCAGACTTCTATAAATCTTGAAGTTCCCATTTGTTTTGACGAAGGCGTTAAAAACAAATGGAAACGAGAGATTTAAGGAAGTCTATGAGCTGAAACTAGACAAGAGGTAGATGACATGAAGCTAAAATTTTTAAGCATCTTTGGGGTATTGGGAGCGGCGATATTAGGAAGTTTGCTGTTTTCATTGCATGGTCAAGCAGAAGAATTGAACCGAGACTTTGGCATTGAAACGCTATATGGAGACATTAGCATTTTGGAAGAACTATACCTAGGGGCTGTTGTGAGAGAGGGACGAAATCAATTTACGAGCGTTAGATTGACTCCAGATGGGTTTGAAATGCGGCCGACTGTGTTTGATTTACATAATAATGTTGGTGAAAACGTCTTGAACAATCGGGAGTTATATCGTGGGAATCCGTGGATTGATCCAAATATGAAAATTGAAACGGATGACTTTGCCATTTTGCTTGTGTTTAATCAAAATTTCATGTGGGAAAGGCAGGTTGAACCAAGTGTGACCGTCTCAGTTCAAGATAGAGCAAGTGGAAATACTAGACGTGAAACAATTACACTTGATGAAATCTCAAGAGATATGCAAATTTCCCAATCTTTTATGATTGAACATAATGGGACGATATATTATGTTGTAGGGATAGAAGGGGTGAGGGAAAATTATACTAGTCACGGGGGGTTCTTTGGTGGTGGTGGATCATCGTGGTCAATGGAGAACTCAAGTGGCGGATTTATCGTTTATTCTTTTGACCCCGTATCAATGACAATGGAACTTGAATTTGAAGGTGCCATTTTTCATGATGAAGCGTGGCCTCAATGGTTTGCGACTGACCATGGTGTTTATGTATTTTTTACAGTATGGGGTGATAATAACGAAGATCCCGAAATAATCGTCTATAAAATTGATTTAGATAGTCAAACGGCTGCTTTAATAGAAGATGTAGAATTACAAGAATTTTGGGAATTTCGAGGACATGGTGACAACCTAATCTATATCCATGAGGAATGGGATCAAGAAATGAATAGCGGAAAAAATACGATACATATCGTTAACATGCAAACGGGTGAATCGCAGCAATTTCCATTTGGAGAGCATGAGGATTCAAGTTCTTGGTCTAGGGAAATGACTGTTTCGGGTGACCATTTATTTGTGAACATGCATCTTTCGACGCCGCCAAGTCGCCATGATATTAGGGCTGCACAGCATCAACATATCATGATTTACGATTTGCAAACAATGGAACTTGTATACGAGGGACGCATTAGATTACGTCATGACCAAGGATTACTTGGAAACGTGCATTGGTTTCAAGGATTTACTTTGCAAAATAGAGACTAACAATTCAAACTACCAATTTTTAGAAAGTTTTTTCTAGGCAGCTGCACGAGACGTGTAGCTGCCATTAGTGTTAGTTTTTAATATCCATTATTTAAAATTTTAACGTATTCAAGGACGGTAAAGTGCCTTTTGGTTCGACGTATGCTCTAACATACTGTATTGACTGAAGTATAATATTTTATTTTGTATGTTGGTATTTTTCATTGCTTTTGTTTTAGACTCCAAGCTTTATATTACAGATTTTTTGCGTTTGTCATGTGCTGAATGCGTGTGAACAGGCGTTCAGGGTTAAAAATGAAGCGTTGGAGCCATTTTCGTTTGTTGAGGTTTAAGTTCTGATACAATGTGAGGTAAATAGATGAAAGATGTGGGTGTTGATAGTCTTGGGAACAAAGAGAAGTTATCCTGAAGTTTTTGCAGAAGGGGTCGCGTGTTGGATTGCTGGAAGGGTCGAAGTGGATGATATTTCATACTTGAAATTGAAGTTAGGCGTTGAAGTTTTATTCATCGATTTAACGAAGGGTCTTGTTGTGTATGGGCTTGCTATTTTGCTTGGGATGTTTGTTTCGGCACTAATCGTTCATCTATCGTATTTAGCGCTCCGACGTTGTTCGTTTGGCTTGCATGCAAAGTCAAGTTTTAATTGTACGATTGTAAGTGTAGTGATGTTTATTGCTTTGCCGTATGTTGTGCGAAATTGGGTGTTGGATTTTAGGTGGATTTTCTTGTTATTTACGGTTAGTACATGCTGCTTTTTTCTATATGCGCCGGCTGATACGGAGAAAAATCCACTGATTGGAAAGGAAAGAAGGCTGAAGCTTAGGAATCGAGCGGTTTTTAGTTGCCTTGCGCTGATGGGGGTTACATTTATGGTTCCAAATTATGAGGTACGGGTGCTAATCATATTAGGTGTGGTGTTGCAGGTCGTTATGATTTTGCCACTGACCTATAAAATGTTAGGAAGGAGTTATCAAAATTATGAAAAAGCAGCAGAAAGAATATATGGATAAGACAGGAAGAGGGGTTGCAACTCTTGTTCGAGATATGGCAGTGAGTGCAGGGGAATCAGCTGTTGATGGGAGATGTTTTAGATGGGTATATGAAACACAAATCCCAGATGAATTGCTAAAAGAGCGGTTTGGTCATTTAAGCCAGGCAGAAATATAAAAATTTATTGTAATAGTGAAATTTCGTGTTGATAAGCGCTCCTTATCCCCATATTGGCACATACGGAAGTATATAACAAATAATAATCAACACAATTTTTCACTATCACAAGTTAGTGTCAAGTAAATAGGGAGAAGAAAAGAAGAAACCGTTTTCTTGTTAGGAAATCAAACAGTGTACGAGAGTGGAAGTGCCAGATTTTTTGTTAGAGAGAATAGGGACGAAAGTGAAATTATTCAGGAATTTGCTAAAGTTTTTTATTTTTGATTTTATTGGCACTTTCTTTGTAATTATTGGTAGATTTTCGGTAAAGAATTGCTTCATGTCATCATGTGTGCAGGAAATGGAGAGTAAGGCACCAAGTTTATGGATGTTGGCGATGCAAAAGCCTTT
>JGI990J12352_1000314_pt1 | contig 11151 bp, 7 predicted proteins | sample Intmic4MA4BA4MSA_FD_12352 | JGI IMG/M metagenome (IMG submission 12352) | reverse complement strand
CAGATATTTAAATATCTAACCAAGAAAAAATTGATGGTGCTTATTAACCTAGCAACTTACCTTACAGCGGATGAAATGAGAAGTATTTGTGAGTATGCGAATTTATCCAATATAGACTTTTTGATGATTGATACTAATGAGTTTAGAGGTGTTAAGAATCAATATGTTTTGGATGAAGACTATGTACTTTTGAAGCAAAAAATGCTATAATTGAAGTACCAAAAGTTCTTTGAAATTTGAATTTAAAATCAACAATTGTGGATATTTTAACTGAAGGTTTGCCAGACCAAGCAGCAACAATCTAGAAATGTAGAAAATAATACGACGTTTTAGAGCTGTGTTGATTAGAATACCACTAAAGCTATACAAACGGCCAAGACAAAGAACCTATCGTTTTAGAGCTGTGTTGATTAGAATACCACTAAAGCTAATAGCATAAATGCCAATCGCATCATTGTGTTTTAGAGCTGTGTTGATTAGAATACCACTAAAGCGTTCAATAATACCATTGTTTCCATCAATTTGTTTTAGAGCTGTGTTGTGTAAAACTGCTAAGCTGGACATTAGTTTGGATTGGCTGTAAAATTTTTTAAAAAAACCGTGAAATTTTACAATTCGCGGTTTTTTAATTTGGAGTTTAAGTGACAATATTTTTCTCAAGATGTTCTAAGACGCAACGACGTTAGTCGTTTGCGCCATTTTAAGATTTTTTATTTATTTCGCATAATTTATTCTCACAGTTTGCGTTGCAGTCTTCTTCGTCGAAGTACAGGCAAATACTTTTTCCGTCTTGTGTACTGATGTTGAAGTTATGGTCAAAGACGGGATCTAATACTTCTTTTGTGATGATTTCGTTGGGAGTTCCTGCGCGGTGGATTTTTCCGTCCTTCATTGCGACGATGTGACCAGCATAGGCGGCGGCGAAGTTAATGTCATGTAGGACAACGATGACAGTTTTGTTTAGCTCATCCACCATCATTTTGATGATTTTCATCATTTCGACTGAATACTTGATGTCAAGGTTATTTAGGGGTTCATCGAGGAAGATGTAAGGGGTATCTTGGGCTAAAATCATCGCGATAAAGGCACGTTGGCGTTGTCCACCAGAGAGTTCTTGGAGGTAGCGATGGCGAAGTTCTGTTAAGTTCATGTAATTTAGGGCTTCGTCTACTTTTTTATGGTCTTCTTCTTGAAGGCGACCACCACAATGTGGGAAACGCCCATATTCGACTAGGTCGTTTACTGTGATTCTTACGCTTAGTTGCTGACTTTGGCGTAGGAAGGCAACTTTTTTTGATAAATCACTTGCTTTCATTTTCCGAATATCGACACCATCTAATAAAACTTCACCTGATAGCGCAGGTAAAATATTTGTCATCACACTAAGGAGGGTAGATTTTCCAGCTCCATTTGCGCCAACTAAAGCAGTGATGGTATTTTCTTTTACGATCATGTTAATGTCGGACAGTGTTTTGTTAGGTGAACGTTTATTATAGGAATGGCTAACATTTTTTACTTCAATCATTGGAACATCCACCTCAATCAGATTTTATTATCTTTTATAATGTAATAGAATATATAGGAACAGCCTACCAGGTTAATGATGACGGTAACAGGAATGGCGCCTTCGAGTAATTCTACTGCAGTTTGCCCAAGTACAAGTGCCAATGATGCCGCCAGGCCAGATGCTAAGAATAGGGGCAAATGACGATGGGTCTTGAGTATCATTCTTGAGAAGTTGACGGCTAATAGTCCTAGGAATGTTAAAGAACCAATTAAGGCTGTAGCGAGGCTCATTCCAATAGCGATTAAAATTAAATTGAAATGAAGTTCTCGTTCATAGTCCACGCCGAGCCCTCTGGCTTGTTTTGCACCGAGTGTCATTACGTTATAAACACGATGTTTTGAGAGGATAACGACTGATAAAATTATTGTTAACGGAATCACCATGTAAATAATAGATGTGTTCATATTGTTTACTGTTACATTAATAGCTGCTTGGACATGATTAAATTCATAAACGGTCATGATTGTTTGTAAATACCTGGCTCCATTACTAATGAGACCTGATAAAACAAGACCGAACATTAATAAAAAGACTGTATTATTTTTACTTCGCCGGAGAACGGATTTATACATTAAAAATGAAATGACAATCATCGCACCAGATGAAATTAAATAATTTATAAAAGGATTCGTAAAGAGATCGGTTGTTGTACCGAAAATAAAAACAATCAATGTCTGAGTTCCCATAAAAATAGCATCAAAGCCAATCATGGAAGGGGTTAATATTTTACTTTCTGTTATGGTTTGGAAACATAGACTCACAAGAGCAATTAAGGAAGCAGCCCCTATCATGCCTACAATCGCTGGAATACTTCGACCTAAGATGCTCTCAAAAGCAGAGGTTGTCATTGGCACGCCTAGGCGCCATGCTTTGATATAGGTTCTTGACATGATGTATAAAAATATCCCAAGTCCCATTAGAGTAATCATGATGCTAAAAACTAAAATCATGTTTTTACGCTCTACTTTTTTAATTTGGGCTAGCTTTTCTCTAGAATCCAGTTCAGGATTGGGCTGCTCGATAATCGGTGTTAGTTTGTTCGATTTTCTAAATTTTTGCTTTTTTGTTACTGTCACCGTACATCCCCCTTATCAAATAAATCATAAAAATAATGCCACCTGCAATACTAATGGTTAAACTCACATTCATTTCAAAAGGGAAAATGACTAGACGGCTAATAATGTCGCATATTAAAACAAAAACAGCACCAAATAACATTAAGTCATAAATAGATTTTTTCAAATTATCTCCGTAAAAAGACGTTGCCATATTAGGAATTATCAAACCGATAAAAGGCAAAGGACCAACAGCAACAAATGTCGTCGCACTAATCAATGATACCACGATCAATCCGACCATAACCACACGGTTATAATTTACACCAAGATTTTTGGCAAAATCTTCACCTAATCCGATAATACTAAACTTTGTTGCAAACAACACGGACAAGATGAGTGGAAAAATAACAATATAAATCATCCTGAAGTCTCCTAGACGAGCAAAACTCCCCATGTTAAACATATTCACCACCTGCATCACTTCAAATCTAAAAGCAATAGCAGTCGTCAGCGCAGAAATCATCCCACCATACATCATTCCAAGAAGCGGAATATAGACGACTTCACGAATTTTTAGACGACTAATTATTAGGGTAAAAATCGCTGTACAAATCAGGGCAAATACAAATGAAAAGATAGTTTGCGCTAAACTTGATTGCTCGCTCAAAAAAACAAAAGACAACAAAAGACCTAGCGCAGCAGCATCTGTCGTTCCAGCCGTTGTTGGAGACATAAATTTGTTTCGACTAACCGCCTGCATGATGAGACCTGCAACACTCAACCCCGCAGCAGACAAAATAATCGCCAATGTCCTAGGAATCCGGCTATAAAAAAAGGTCAAGTGTGCCACTTCATCCCCTGACAGTAACGCTTCCAATGATACACCATCCAGCGCACCAACAAATAAAGATAAGATTGAAAAAAATATGAAAAACGAAATAATTAATATCCGCTTCCAATATCGCTTAAATATATTCACTAATTTCAACATGTTATACACAGCCTATTTCATCAGATAATAAAATTATTCTATTATTTTAGTTTATCACGAATCATTCAGAATGTTAAGTTATTTGACCCAAAACCTTTGTAAATGGCGCTTCGCGTCTTGACCCACGTTACCATTTACAGTCAAATCAATCCATCTGCACAAAATCCACCAATTGTAACGGTGAACCAGCCAAAAGCTAAGTTGTCTAGTCTATGAACTGTAGACTAAACAAGTGGATCTTTTGACCTATTTTTCAAGGATCACTACAATTGGCGGATTTGGTTTGATGGATTAATATTTAGCAGTAAATGTGAACACACCAACACATAAGCCATGGAGTCTATGGCTTATGTGAACAAGATTCATGTATAAAAATTTCCGAATGCCAGGGTTTTGAGCATTCGGAAATCAGAATTTTATCTTTTTACGAAAACAAACCTATTGCTCTAAATAGAGCATTAAATCAGCAATCATTTGACGCGCAGCGCCAAACCCACCCGTAATTGTATACCAAGATGTTGGATCCAATGGGATAATATTTCCATTTTGAGCTGCAGATGTTTGTGCGACGATTGGATCGACCATAATATTTTCAAAAGCAGGTCCAGGTCCAACCATATTATTACTACGATCAAGCACGAAAATCACATCTGGATCAATTGACAATAAATACTCAGCACGAACATCAAATCCATGTTGGTCAGTAAATTCTAATGACGCATCTGGATCTGCAGGTGTGAAACCAAACTCTTCATATAGCATGTTAAATCTGCTACCTGGGTTAAATACCGACAAGCTAGTTGCATCCATCATCATTGTAAAAATAGCAGTAGAATCTGATGCACTTGCTAATTCGTGTACTTCTTCAATATCAGCAATAATTGAATCTAATTCTGCCATAATATCTTCAGCTAAATCTGGGAAAATAAGCGCTAAAGCTTCTGCACTTTTTGCCATATCATCAACTAGGTTGATTTCGCGACCAGGTCCTAAGCGAATCCAAGTCGTATCTTCATAACGCTCTAAAGTTTCGTCTCTAAACGCATTTCTATCGTCATCATCTAAGCGCTCACCAGCGGCATTCATTCCGAAGGCACGTGCCCCTAAAATAACCAATTCAGGTTGCATCAAATCTAGGACATCACGATCCACATAAAATAATGTTCCACCCGTATGAACGAAATCTGCATCTTCAAAATAAGACAAAGAAGCAGGTAACCCGCCTGTACTATTAGGAATGATTAACGTTTCAATCCCAGTTCTTTCAAAACCAATATTATATAAAATATCTAAAACACCAAAGTCATAAATTGCAACCACAGTTGGATTTGTCTGAACTTCGATGGATTCACCTTCAAAGTCAACAATTGTAACAACTTCACCAGTCGCATCATCTGTTTCTACCGCGTCTACATTTTCTGTTGGAGAATCATCTGCTGGAGAATCAGCCGCCGCATCATTTCCACATCCTACAAGCAAAAACAACCCTAAAATGGATAATATTCCTAATAAACCTTTTTTCATTTAACTTCACCTCTTAACTGACATTATATGATTTTTTACAAACCAATGCTTCCACTATTTTTAGATTAATCTCAGAAAAAACTAAAAATTTTTATAATTTTAATGGCGCACGAGAAATTCCTTCGGAAATCTCGGCGTCTAAACCCTCTCTATTTTAAAACGATGTCGTTTTAATTGATAGGCTCTTTAAGACGAAAAAATAAGCGCCCCGTTCAAAGGCGCTTATTTTTTCGCCATTCATAACTGTCTTTTAAAAATCATAAGTTAGAGTAATGATTTGATTACAGCAGGGCAGGTGGCAGCGGGTGAGGGAACAATCGGTAGCAAAAAGTACAATCATCATGATAGCGGTAGGGTTTGTGACAAAAATTCTTGGAATGGCAAATCGGGTGTTTATTACGCGGCTCCTTGGGGAAGTGGGGATTGGGGTTTATATGTTGATTTCGCCAACCGTGATGTTGCTTGCGACTTTAGCAACGGTAGGACTTCCAGTTGCGATTTCGACTTTGGTATCTAGAGAAAATATGCGGCAAAAGAAAATTTTATCGACAGCGTTTGTAATTTCGATGACGCTTAGTTTGATTATTACGGTTGTTTTGTTTTTTGTTGCACGTCCGCTTGCTGTGTATATGCTTAAGGATGAGCGCACATTTTATCCACTTCTTTTGGTGGGTCCGTTACTGTTTTGTATCTCTTTTAATGCTATTGTGAAGTCGTATTTCCAGGGCAAGCAAAATATGATTCCGTCGGCAGGTGCTACGCTTGTGGAACAAATTGTGCGGATTGTGTTGAGTATTGCTTTGATTCAAATTTTGCTTCCGATAGGGATTACGCATGCGGTTGTAGGACTTATGGTTGCATCTATTATTGGTGAACTTGCAAGTGCGTTGATACTTGCGGTCGTGTTTATCAGGTATAAGAATCGCCTTTATCCAGATGTGACGCTTACGCCTGCTCGGCTTGAAATGCAAAATTTTAAATCGATACTTGCAATATCTTTGCCGACGACAGGGAGCCGCTTGGTTGGAACGATTACCAACTTTTTAGAGCCTATTATTATTGCGCGGACGTTGTTTAGAATTGGATTTGATCCTCAAGTGAGTACGAAATTATATGGCGCAGTATCAGGTTTTGCGATTCCTGTCTTGTTTATGCCATCATTTATCTCGGTTTCGGTTACGCAAGCCATCATCCCTGCCATAAGTAGGAGTTATACGAAGCGCATGTTTGGAGACATCCATCAAAGTTTGAATACAGCTTTTAAAATTGCGTTTTTTACGAGCGGATTTTATACATTATTTGTGGTCTTGTTTCCGACAGAGATTATGAATTTTTTGTATGATTCTAATACAGGTGCGCATTTCTTGCCGTTGATGGCGCCAGTGTTTTTATTGCTGTATTTCCAAGCGCCATTAATTGCAACTTTGCAGGCAATTGATGAAGCACATTTGGCGATGCGGGCGAGCATTTTTGCTTCGATTTTAAAAATCACCTTGATGACAGTTTTGCTTTCAATTCCAAGCATAAATATATATGGCCTCGTTATTGCTATTTTAATAAACATTGTTGTCTTAACCGTTTGGTACTACCAAATCGTGGCAAAAAAAATAGGCTACAAAATGAACAAGATAAAAGTTGTCCACAGCTTCCTCGTACTAGGCATCGTCTACTTAACTGGTGTTCATTTAAAAAGTGCTCTCCCATATTTTAACTCAGCCCTCCTAAACATCGCAAGCGTTGCAGGCATCATGTTTGCCGTTCATAGCATGCTTAGTCTTATTACTGGGCTGGTGCCATTGAGATTTAGGAATAAATAGCATTTGAACTTCATACAATTGACTACAAGTTAGGGGGTCTTCATCATGCAAGAAAAATATTTAAAAAGCCTAGTTCGCAGCAGTATGTTTTTTCTAATCAGTAGCATCCTATCCGCGCTCATCATCACCATATTCCTATACTTCGAACTTGTAAGCGCGACAACAGTGAATCATCTACTCTACGGCGCATTCATCACAATCGCATTTATCACCAGTATCACATGCGCCCGGTCCGTTCGTACAAAAGGTTGGCTCGTCGGCATATCTGTCGCCACGATATTTATCATATTCAGCTTACTCTATCGTCTCATCGGCATCGAAGTAGGACTCGGACTCGGGTTCCTAACACGCTCAGGCATCACCCTAATCGTCTGCTTAGTCGGCGGCATGCTCGGCGTTAATACCATCAAATCATAAAACATCAAAAGCATTCAACTGGCGCACGCAACTCTGTTGCGGCGTCTTTTTTAAAACCTTAACTTAACAGGATACCTTTCAAGTAAAATTATGGTATGATTGAAAGTAGAATCCATTTACGGAGGTTGGAAAAATGTACAAAGGTTATTTAATTGATTTAGATGGGACAGCGTATCGAGGAACAGAATTGATTAAAGAGACGCTAGAATTTGTTAATAAACTACACAATAATGGAATCCCCTATTTATTTTTAACGAACAACTCAACAAAAACACCCGAAATGGTTGCGCAAATATTAAAAGGATTCGGTTATCCAGTGACTGAAAATCAAGTCTATACATCATCATTGGCAACGGCGCAGTATGTATACGAGCAAAAACCTGATACGAATGTCTATATGATTGGTGAAATCGGCCTTCGCCAAGCACTAATTGAAAAAAAATTAACCATTGTTGACGATAGTGACAACGTTGACTATGTGATAGTAGGTCTTGACCGAAAAATAAGTTATGAGAAGTATGCCCAAGCATGTTTTGCTATCAATAATGGGGCAAAACTTATCGTGACAAATGGTGATAAAGCTTTGCCAACGGAACAAGGATTAATGCCAGGAAATGGCTCAATGGCATCTGTTATCAGTCATGCTACAGGTGTAGAACCTACTTTTATTGGGAAACCACACGCAACCATTATGGATAAAGCGTTGGCAATAATGGGTTTGCCCAGGCATGAAGTGGCAATGATTGGAGATAATTATTTTACGGATATTTTAGCAGGCATTCACGCTAAGATGCCAACTATATATATTGAGGGCGGTTTTTCGAAGCGAGTGGATGTTTTAACTTACGAAAAGCAGCCGACGCATTTGTTAAAAAATTTATCGGAGTTCGATATTTAGTTTTATACACCTCTATGTTTAATCCTACATTTTAGTACGAAGTTTGAGAGACTGGGGGCGCCATACACGGCGCCTAACAGCCATTTACTAAGGCTTTGATGTTTGGAGGTACGCTTTCTTTGGAAAAATTGGCGCAATCTCTTAACATTTGTCTAATTACTGTTATAATGGAAGTTAGCAAATAAAATAAAAAAGGTGGAGCCGAGTGCGTCAGAATTCCGAAAATGTTTGAGCATTAAAAAGTCGGTACTACCTGTGGGACTTATTTTTTAATGTGAGAAATTTGAGGAGTTTCTGCGAGGTGTAACTAGATATTATTTTGAAGAGGTGGGCATGATGATTCAAAAGATTGGGGTTTTAACGAGTGGTGGCGACGCTCCAGGGATGAATGCGGCTGTTCGCGCGGTTGTTCGATCGGGAATTGCGAATGGTTTGGACGTGTATGGGATTTATAATGGATATGCTGGGCTTGTGGGTGGCGATATAAAACAGCTTGGACATAAAGATGTCGGAAATATCATCAATCGTGGGGGTACGTTTTTAGGGACGGCCAGACTTCCAGAGTTTAAGGAAGAAGCAGTTCGCATGCAAGGTATCGAGCAGTTAAAGAATCATGGAATTGAGGCACTTGTTGTTATTGGTGGCGATGGTTCGTATATGGGGGCTAGGAAGCTATCAGAGATGGGCATCAATTGTATTGCTTTGCCAGGTACGATTGATAACGATATCGTGAGTACTGATTTTACGATTGGGTTTGATACAGCGCTTAATACAGCTGTTAATGCGATTGATAAGATACGTGATACGTCTTCTTCTCATGGTCGTTGTAATGTTGTAGAGATTATGGGACGTCACTGTGGTGATTTGTCGATGTATTCAGCTATTGCTTCGGGCGCTGAGGATGTTGTTATTGCTGAGAAGGAATTTGATTTTGATAAGGTTATCGAGCAAATTGAAAAAGGTAAGGAACGAGGCAAAAAACATTATATTGTTGTTGTGACTGAACTTCTCGTGGATGCTCATGAAGTATCAAAGAAAATCGAAGCGATAACAGGGCTTTCAACAAGGGCGACGATTCTTGGCTACATTCAACGTGGTGGTTCACCGACAGCGATGGATCGCGTTCTTGCAAGTCGAATGGGTGATTATGCTGTAAAATTGTTAATTAAAGGACAGAGTGCGCGTTGTGTCGGGATTGTGGAAAATAAATTACGCCATTTCGATATTTTAGACGCACTAGATATGCCGAGTGATTTTGACGAAGAACTGTTTGAATTGGCAAGGAAACTGTCATAATAATGTACATCTATATAATCAATGGTGGGTTTTGACCGAGAGATTTACGGAAGTCTATGAGCCTAGCGGGGCGGCGTTTTAATGACCACAGATGCCATAGAGTCCATTGCATCTGTAGATACATATTCATATGGCGTACTGAGGATTTAAATTGCTGGGCACTTTGAAAAATATTTTGAAATTAACACTAATTCTGCTTTAAAATAAAACTTCTTTGTGATAATTTGCCCATTCTACGTTGCCGATGAAGTCCCAGGTACGTAAGGACTTCATTTCCTAGTAGAGTGAAAAAATTATCTACAAAGAAGTCTTGTTTCAAAATAGAATTAGTATAAGGAGATGGTGATGATGTTTAAAAATACGAAAATGATTTGTACGATTGGCCCAAAATCGGGTTCTAAAGAAGTAATGGCAAGTTTGGTAGATGCGGGGATGGATTGCATTCGTTGTAATTTTTCACATGGGGATCATGCGGAGCAGAAGTTACGTATGGATACGATTCGTGAAATTAATAAGGAAAAAGGGACATATGTCGGAGTTATGCTCGATACAAAGGGACCTGAAATTCGTACGCATTTATTTGAAAATGGTGGTGTAACGCTTAAAGCGGGACAAACTGTTCGCATCAGTATGAGTGAAGTGCTTGGTACAAAGGAAAAGTTTTCGGTGACGTATCCAGGTTTAATTGAAGATGTTATTGCGGGTGGAACGATTTTAGTTGATGATGGCTATGTTGAATTGACTGTTAATGAGATTGATAAGGCGGCTGGTGAGATTGTATGTACCGTTAAGAACGAGTCTTATGTGAAAGATCGCCGTGGAATTAATGTTCCAAATGCGAAGTTGAATATGCCTTTTGTTTCTGAGAAAGATCATGCGGATATTGTTTTTGGTTGTGAGATGCAAGTTGATTTCATTGCTGCATCATTTGTTCGTCGTAAGGAAGATGTACTTGCGATTCGTGATATCTTTAAGGCACATGGGAATACGCATACGCAAATCATTTCTAAGATTGAAAACCAAGAAGGGGTGGACAACTTAGATGAAATCATTGCGGTATCTGATGGTATCATGGTTGCGCGTGGGGATCTTGGTGTTGAGGTTGCCGCTGAAGAAGTACCTATGATTCAAAAGGAACTTATTGCTAAGTGTAACATTGCTGGAAAGATTGTTATTACAGCGACGCACATGCTTGAGTCGATGCAAGATAACCCGCGCCCAACGCGTGCGGAAGTTTCAGATGTGACGAATGCGATATTTGACGGCTCAGATGTCGTGATGTTATCTGGCGAGTCAGCTGCAGGTAAATATCCACTTGAATCTGTACAAACGATGGCGGCAATCTCTCGTCGCGCTGAGGCGGAACTTGATCATGAAGAGCAGCTTGCACGTGCACTATCCTCATCAACGCGTGACGTAGCGAGCGCAGTAGCGTTATCAGTTGCAGAATCAGTTGCAGATTTAGATGCAAAAGTGGTGATTGCATCAACGAAATCTGGAGCGACAGCACGTACCATTTCTAAATATCGACCATCAGCACCAGTCATTGCAGTGACACGTACTGAGCAAGTAGCGACATCATT
>JGI990J12352_1000313_pt1 | contig 11211 bp, 8 predicted proteins | sample Intmic4MA4BA4MSA_FD_12352 | JGI IMG/M metagenome (IMG submission 12352) | reverse complement strand
ATAGACGCTTGGCAAAAAAATCAATGGCGCACTGCCGACAAAAAAGAAGTGAAAAACCGTGATTTATGGAACGATTTACTCCTTAGGCTGCAACCCCATAAGTATACCTTTATAAAGGTAAAAGGGCATTCTGACAATGTACACAACAACCGCTGCGATGCTTTGGCTACAAGTGAGGTAAAGCGGTACGTAAATATGATAAAATAGTAACCGCTAGCCATAACAAAAGGGAGTGCAATATTCATTACACTCCCTTTTATATTTGCGGTTTTAAATTTAAAAAATGATTTCTAATGGATAAACTTTTAGCACAGGTGCGCTTATTATCATAAAAATTGGATACTGCCTAAATTACAAACTCGGCACTATCTTTAACCGATTTAATTTCGTTTAATTTTTCTTCGTAACCTTTGCGGCCAAGCATTGCAAAGGTTGCTTTTTTACCTTCTTCTACCCCAGGCTGGTTGTAGGTATCAATGTTTAGTAACGCACCTGCATAGGCTGTTTGATACATAAAGTACATCAAGAGCGCACCTACGCTTTCTGCGTTTACTTCTTGCAAGGCAATCGTAAAGTTAGAGCGTTGCGCTTTACGTAAAGCAAATTTAGTAGCCAGCATTTCAAAGTTTAGCAGGTCATCCATGGTTTGACCCTTTAAAAACTCGCAAGCGTCAATAGATGTGTCGTCTGCAATCGTAACCGATTGGCGGAATTTATCTACAGTGATAAAGGTAACCACTTTATCAAAAGGGCCTTCTGCGTACAATTGAATTTGGCTATGTTGGTCGGTAACACCTAAAGATTTAGTAGGAGTTTGCCCACTAAATACTTTTTTACCGTTTACGTCTACTTCTTTGGCTAGCGATTCGCCCCAAATTTGTCCGTAAAAATCAGCCATGTATTTTAAAGAATCGGCATAAGGCATCATTACAGAAATATTTTTACCTTTTTCTACAGATTTTACTTGTAAATAAGCCGTCATAAGAGCAGGATTACGGTTAGCGTCCTCTAAAAGACATAATTCTGCCATCTTTTTAGCACCGCCAATAATAGCGTGTAAATCAATACCCATGGCAGCAAACGGAACCAGCCCTACGCTTGATAGTACCGAAAAACGTCCGCCCACACCTTCGCCAATTCCATAGGTTTTAAAACCTTCTTTTTGTGCAATGGCATACAGCGTACCTTTACCTATTGTAGTGGTAACGATAATGCGTTTTTTTGCTTCCGCTTCCCCTAACTCTTTTTTAAGGATATCGTATAAAATTAAAAACTGCGCAAGTGTTTCTGATGTTTCACCACTTTTGGTAATTACGTTAAAATAAGAGGTTTTAAAATCAATTACGTCTAAAAGAGCTTGCATGCGCTCGGGGTCTATGTTATCTTCTACATAATATTTAGGTGCATTGCGTTTAGAACGAGGTAATTCGTTGTGCCTATAGTGCAATAGCGCACCAAATACGCTAAGAGGGCCTAGCGCAGAACCGCCAATACCTAGCACTACAAAGCTTTCTGCATTTTCACGCACTTCTTTAAGCTCATCTGTAATGGTAGTAAGAGTAGCGGCATCTACGTAAGGCAATTCTGTCCATTCTTGCCAACCTTTACCACGGTTATCTACTACACGCTTAAAAGCGGTTTGCATGCGGTTAGTGTCTTTTGCAATCTCTTTAGCTGTAATGCCGTATTTACCTACGGCGGTGTCCATCATGTTGTTGTAATCAAATTTTAGCATGTGTTTTATTTATATTTTATCCTTATTAGGTTTTTGTTAAAAGGGGCAAATTGCCTAAAATAGGTCAACTTTTATGGATTGTGCAAAGCAATGCACGATGTGTTTTAGACTACGGTATCAATTAAACCATAATCTCCGTCCTTACGCATGTATACTACGTTTACGGCTTTGGTGTCTTTGTTTAAAAACACATAAAAGCTATGGTCGGTAAGTTCTAATTCTTCAATTGCATCTTCAGCCGTCATGGGGATAAGCGCAAACTTTTTGGTACGTACCAGTTTATGCTCTTCGTCATGCACTTCACTAATGTAATCTTCTTCGATAGATTTAAGATTAACCGCTTTAGATTTTTGGTTCAGTTTAGAGCGATGTTTGATAATTTGCTTTTCTAGTTTAGGAAGCGCAACGTCAATGTTGTCAAACATGTTGCTACTGTATACTTCGCTACGTAATACAATACCGTCCAGTATTATAGTAAGCTCCATCTTTTCACGCATGTTAGACTTACGCAGGTTAACCTTAATGACAATGCTATCATCAAAAAATTTATCTAACCTAGAAAGTTTTTTTTCGATAACCTCTTTTAGTCGGTCTTTTAAGTTATAGTTTTTTGTAATAAATTCAATTTTCATAAAAGGATACTCCTTGTCGAATATATTTGCTTATAGTGTATCATATTAAGAAACATGTTGTAAAGAACTTTTTAAAAGGATTTTAAAATAATTACTGCCCTACCACAATCTCTCCATCTATTAAATCTATCTTAGCTACGCCACCTTTTGCAATGTTGCCCATAAGCAGACTTTCGGCAATGTTATCCTCTATATAAGATTGTATTACACGGCGAAGAGGTCTTGCGCCATACTCAGGGTCATACCCTTTATCAATTAGATGTACGATTACCTTTTCGGAAATCTGCAAGGTAATATCGTTTTCCGCTAAATTTTTAGCCACCTTTTGCAATAAAATATCGGCAATTTGCCCAATTTGTGGTTTGGTAAGAGGTTTAAATACACACGTTACGTCAATACGATTAATAAACTCGGGCTTAAAGGTTTTCTTTAATGCGGCAAGCATTACCGTTTCGGCACGAATCCCTTCTGCTTCTTCGCTTACTTCACCAAACCCTAAACTTTTGGGTTTTTTACCCACACTCTCTGCACCCACATTACTGGTCATGATAATGATGGTGTTTTTAAAACTCACCACCCTACCTTGCGCATCGGTAAGCCTGCCATCGTCCATAATTTGTAGCATGGCATTGGTAATATCAGGGTGTGCTTTTTCTATCTCGTCAAACAGTACCACCGCATAAGGCTTACGGCGCACCTGCTCGGTAAGCTGCCCGCCTTCTTCAAACCCTACGTATCCCGGAGGTGCGCCTATTAGCTTAGCTACCGAATGTGATTCCATATATTCGCTCATGTCTAAGCGTATCACGGCATGCTCGTCGTCAAACATACTTTCGCCCAACGCTTTGGTTAATTCGGTTTTACCTACCCCTGTAGGGCCTAAAAACAAGAAAGTACCAATCGGGCGATTAACATCTTTTAAACCTGCCCTTGCCCTGCGTATCGCTTTTGCAACCGCACTCACCGCTTTTTCTTGCCCAATCACACGTTTATGCAACACGTCTTCTAAGCGCACAAGACGCTCTTGCTCNGACTCNGTAAGCCTAGATACAGGAATCCGTGTCCATTTTGCCACAATGGCGGCAATGTCGTCAGGNGTGATGGTNACATCCAAACGCTCTCCCTCTTTAGACCATTTAGCTTTTAAGTCNTCAATTTTTNCAGAAATTTTGTCGCACTCGCTCCTAAACTTGCCAGCNGCTACNTAATCTTCTCGCTTAGCAGCAGCNATNTTTTCTAACTCGGCNCTTTTAAGAAGAACTTCTAAATCCTTTAACTCGNCAGGTGCNGTACTTTTACTAATCTTAGCACGGCTCATAGCCTCATCTATTAAATCAATGGCTTTGTCGGGTAAAAAACGGTCGGCAATATAACGGTCAGACAATTTAGCCGCCGCTTCTAATGCATCTTGCGAAATCTGCACTTTATGAAACGCTTCATAGTTTTCTCTAATGCCTTTTAAAATTTCTATGGTTTCGGTTACAGACGGAGGGTTTACGATAATCGGTTGAAAACGACGCTCTAGTGCTTTATCTTTTTCTATATACTTCTTAAACTCGTCCGTAGTGGTTGCGCCAATCGTTTGCAGTTCTCCTCGGGCAAGATAAGGCTTTAATATATCGGCAGGAGAAACCTCACCATCTTTATTACCCGCTTGCGCCAACGTATGCAATTCGTCAATAAAAACAATGATATTGCCTTGACGTTTAATAAGGTCTATGGCTGTTTTTAGCTTTTCTTCTAATGCGCCTCGGTACTTGGTACCTGCTACCAAACTGCCAATATCTAAAGAATACACAATTTTATCCCTGAGAAGCTCAGGTACTTCACCCTCTACAATTGCTTTTGCCAAACCTTCAATCACGGCGGTTTTACCCACTCCTGGCTCACCAATTAAAACAGGATTGTTTTTGGTTTTACGGCAAAGAATTTCTATAATACGCTCTATTTCGGAATCTCTGCCGATGATAGGGTCGGTTTTTTGGCTAAACACTTTATGGGTGATATCTACACCTAGTTCGGTGAGTTGTGCAGGAAGCTTTTTATTTTTGTTAGCATGGATAGAATCTACTGCAGAAGAAGCATGCCCTGCCAAAGACGGCTCTACTACATCTTCGGCACCCTCCCCTAAAGAAAGTTTGTGCGTAAGACGTTCTCGCAAAAAATGTATATCTATCCTAAATTGGCTAAGCAAAAAACAGGCTCTACTGGTAGGGTCGGCAATCATGGCAAATAAAACGTGTTCGTTGCCAACAATGGTATCGCCTGCGCTACGTGCAATTTTGTACGCATTAACAAAGGTTTGCTTAACACGTTGGGTCATCTCAGGCGAAATACCTGCAACGTGCTCATCCTCTTCAAAAACAGATTCTACTTGGTTGGGCGACAAACCACTCTTTAAAAGCAAATCACATGCTAAGCCCTCACCCNCCGCAAGCAGACCATATAAAATATGTTCTGTGCCAATCTCAGGGCTAGAATATTTTTTAGCTACGGTTTTGGCTTTTGTTATGGCACGTTCTAAATTTTCTGTAATAGGAAATTGCATACTATAAATTCCTCAAGTATTTTAAATGAAAGACGGTGTTAAATTATAATGATAGTTTCTAAGTTTTGGGTAACGCTTACCCTCATGTAAATATAGCACCGCACATTACATAATCGTTTTTAATATTTGCGACACGTACTTTGCCCTAAAAATATCACGTTCCTCGGGCTTTAAAGGCTTACCCGAAATAGTTTGTAAGCTTGCAGGCTGTACGTCTATCATAAGACGCTCAAATACTTGCATGTCACCAATGGTAATAAGGCCATAATATGCACCTAGTTTTGTTAATGCCATTGCCTGCATAAACTCTGCACTTTCTAGCTTATACGCATGCAAAAGTATACCTAACGCACGGCCTATCTTATCTTTAAAACCTGCACCACCCTCTTTAAACAAAAGGTCTCTTGCTTGTAATTCGGCTTCTTCGATACGCAGCACACTGGTGGTAACAGAATCTAAAATCTCTTGTTCACTAAGCCCTAAGGTAAGTTGATTAGAGAGTTGATAAAGGTAACCGCTAGACTCACTTCCCTCGCCATATACACCCCTTATCGCCATATTAAGGCGAGAAATAGCGTTTACGCAATCGGAAAGGCTATTATAGATAGAGAGTGCAGGCAAAAACATCATGGCAGAGGCACGCAACCCTGTACCCAAATTGGTAGGGCAAGTAGTTAAAAAACCCAACCTATCATGAAACGCAAACGGTACTTTTTTAGCGATAGCATCGTCTAATTTATTGGCAACTTCGTAACACTCGGCAATGGTAAAACCCGATAAAATAGATTGTATGCGGATATGGTCTTCTTCGCCCACCATTACCGAAACGGTTTCTTCCTCATTTAAAACCACTGCGCCACTATGTTTGTTGGCAAGTAAATCTTCGGATATAAGACGTTTTTCTTTTAATACTCTACCGTCGATAGGGTCACCGCTGGCTAGGTCAATTAATGCATACCCTGCCTTTTCGCCCCCCAAAGCACCGTACACTTCTGACGCTAGCTTTTTACCCAAACTTGGTCCTAATCGCTCTTTAAAAGAGGTATCGTCCATATTGCGTGCAAGACGCACACGGCTAGATACAACTACATCTTCTCTGTATTTACCCATTGCGTTCCCCCTCTGTAAGCTCTGTAAGTGTCGCCTTAATCGCAGCCGCTTCTTCATAATTTTCTAAACCCACGGCACGGGCAAGTTCGGCTTTAAGACGTGCAATCTCCATGGCGGGAGTGTGCTTATGTGCACCCCTAGTGTTGGGTGTTTTGCCTTTATGAAAGGTACTGTTTTGCACTTTTTGAATCATGGGCATAAGCACATCTGTAAAAGTATCATAACAATGTGGGCAACCTAAAAATCCTGTCTTTAACACTTCGGGCATAGTAATCGAACATTTCGGGCATGTTTTAATAGTTCTACGTGAAGGTGGGTTTGGGGTTGCGCCTGCTAAACTAGAAAAATTAGAAAACAAACCCGATAAACCCTGCGGCAAATTCTCTCGCTGCGAAGATTCGGATTGACATTTGGCGCACAAGTGACGCTCAAACTTTAAACCGTTTATAATTTTTATAGAATGAAATGCTGCCGCATTGTGATTACATTCGTCACAAATCATGGGTTGCCCTCCGTTAGGTTAGGTATTGGCCAAAATGGTTTCTAATTTTGCTTTTAAATCGGTAAATTTAACGATTTTATCGTTTTCGGCATCCAGCAATGCTTTAGGGGCTTTGGCAACAAAACCAGGGTTAGAAAGTTTCTTTTGCGCAAGTGCCAACTCACTTTCTACATACGCCAATTCTTTTTTAAGGCGTGCCAATTCTTCCCCTTTATCTGCCAACTCGTTATTAGGAATATAGAGGGTTGCGATAGGTGATACCATTTCGATAGATTGCAAATCAGGTTTTTGCAAACTGACGCTACTGGCACCGCCCAGTTTGGCAAGATATTCTGCCGCATTGGCAATCAATTTTTCTTTACCTGCGCTTGCCACGATATAAATGGCTATTTTTTTAGAGGGCGGAACTTTTTTCTCACTACGCACCACTCTAATTTGGCGCACCAACTCCATCACCGCCTCAAAACTCTCAGCATCTTTTTTATAGTTTTTACCTTTGGTCGGAAATGTATCTATCATAATACTATCCGCCGCCCTAATAGGTAAATGCTGATAAATTTCTTCGGTGATAAAAGGGATTATCGGGTGCAACATCTTTAAAATTTGCGTCTGCACATGCAGTAACACACTGGCGGTAGCTTGTGCAACGTGCGCATCGCCACTGCTTAAACCCACTTTGGCGCACTCGATGTACCAATCGCAAAAGATATTCCATGTAAAGTCGTACAATAAGCTTGCCGCTTGACCCGATTCGTACTTATCCAATGCTTTGGTAACAGCCGCTATGGTATCGTTTAATTTGGTTAAAATCCACTTATCCGATAACGCAAGATTTTTTATAGAGGTAATGTCCGCTACCGCCTTATCGCCGTGCATCATCACAAACTTAGACGCATTGTAAATTTTATTCATGAAATTTTTACAGCTTTCTATTTTCTCAGACGAAAAACGTTGGTCTGCGCCACTTGCAATACCTAGTAGTAACGAAAATCTTAAAGCATCAGTTCCGTATTGGTCGATTATCTCTAAAGGGTCTATGCCGTTATTTAAAGACTTGCTCATTTTACGCCCCTGACTATCACGCACCAAGCCGTTAATGTATACCGTACTAAAAGGCTTCTCGTCCATAAATTCTAGCCCAGAAAAAATCATTCTCGCTACCCAAAAAAAGATAATATCGTAAGCGGTTACCAATACATCTGTCGGATAAAAATAACCTAATTCGGGTGTTTTTTCGGGCCAACCTAAAGTAGAAAACGGCCATAGCGCACTAGAAAACCACGTATCCAACACATCCTCATCTTGACGAATCGCACTGCTTCCGCACTTAGCGCAACTATCAGGCGCAGTGCGTGCTACCGTCATATCACCACATGCGCCACAATAATATGCAGGGATTCGGTGTCCCCACCATAGCTGGCGACTGATACACCAATCTTTAATGTTGCGCATCCAATGCATGTAGGTTTTATCAAAACGCTTAGGCTGAAATTTAATAGAACCCGATTGCACAGACTTGATTGCAGGTGCAGCCAAACTTTCCATCTTAACAAACCACTGACGTGAAATGTACGGCTCTATCACCGAATCACATCGGTAACATACACCCACATTGTTTTGACGGTCTTGAGTTTTAACCAACAACCCTAAAGCGGTTAAATCTTCTACTATTTTTTTGCGGGCATCAAACCTAGCTAATCCTTGGTATACACCTGCGTTTTGGTTCATTACCGCACCTTCGTCCATCACGACAATGCGCTCTAAATTATGCCTAGTGCCTACCTCAAAATCGTTCGGGTCATGCGCAGGCGTAATTTTCACTGCGCCTGTACCAAAACTGGCGTCTACATACCCATCGGCTATGATAGGAATTGTACGGTTTGTAAGCGGTAAAGCAATCTTTTTACCAATCAGTTTTTTATACCTAGCATCTTTAGGGTTTACGGCTACCGCTGTATCGCCTAGCATGGTTTCGGGGCGGGTAGTTGCCACAGTGATGGTTACACCCTCTTCCCCCTCTATCGGGTAAGTGATATACCATAATGTAGAATCGCTTTCTTTATGCTCTACCTCGGCGTCTGACAGTGCCGTACGACACTCTGGACACCAATGAATCATTCTATCGCCACGGTAAATTAAACCTTTTTCGTAAAGACGCACAAAGGTTTCTAAAACGGCACTGCTGCAACGTTCGTCCATGGTAAAGGCTTGACGTTCCCAATCGCATGAGCAACCTAATTGTTTTAATTGCTCTACAATGCGTCCACCGTAAGTATCGTTCCATGCAAAAGCTTCCTTTAAAAAACCTTCTCTACCCAAAGATTTTTTATCGATACCTTCAGAGGCAAGTTTTTCGATAATCTTAACCTCAGTAGCAATAGAGGCGTGGTCGGTACCAGGTACCCACAAAGCCTCGAACCCTTTCATGCGCTTATAACGTGTTAAAACGTCTTGAATGGTATTGTTTAAAGCATGCCCCATATGCAACTGGCCTGTAATGTTGGGTGGCGGCATAACAATGGTAAAAGGTTTTTTATTAGGGTTGGCATTTGCTGAAAAATATTTTTTATCCAACCACATTTGATAGATTCGTTTTTCAAAAGATTTCGGTTCAAAGGTTTTTTGCATTCGTAACATTACTCCGTAAGTATAGACTTTTTATGACGCTATTATAGCATTTATGTTTTAGAATCGCAAACCTTTTTGGGGGTATTCTTCTTTTTTGGCAAGTGTTGTAGGGTATTACTATAAAAGGTTTTACAAAGTGATTTTTGTGATGGAAACTTGTTGCTCTTTAACCTCATTCTAACAACATACAGACCCGCCGCAAGCGTATACAATACCCCCATTATCCCTATAATCGGGTACAGAAGGCGCACTACAGTAGAAAAACCTAAGTTAGATAAAACAAAGCCTATCGCAAGTACTGCAAATGCAGTAAGTAGTTTATTGCCAAAAATGCTTTTAAACCAATTAACTAAGCCTGCCATAGCGGTAAGCATTGTGGTAAAAATTCCTGCGGCTAGCATCATTACCATAAGCCAATATACACTAGGATGCAACAGCCGTGCCATATCTAATACGGGCATATCTGCAGCCGCATTGCCCCATGCGTTTAGGGCAGATAACAAAATAAAAATAAGTATGCCCATAGAGAGAGCGGCAATAGCAGGCGCAATAAAAATCGTTTTTTTATCCAATTTACCCAAAGTAGTAATGACGGTGCTAGCAAGCATCATATTCATAGAAACGTATACCAACACCGTCCAAAGGCTACCTGCATTAAAAGAAACTCCGCCGCTGCTACCTGTAACGGTAAGCACAGTAAAAAGCCCAATTACTACCAAGGTAGCTATCATAAGTGGCGATACGATTTTATTGGCCAACAATAAGCCTTTTGCGCCCTTACATGCCACAAAAACACACAATATGCCTGCAACAACCGCATAAAGCGGACTTACCGAAAAAAGCACTGCCTCGCCTAAAGCATTCATAGCACCTAACATAGAAGCCAATACAATAAGACTATTCACCAATAAAAATGCATCGGCAATAAAATGAAACTTGCCCACAAGGGCAACATTAACTTCTGTGATGCTTTTAGCGTTTAGCTTGCTACCAATAAAAAGGAATAGCACACTTAATAAAAAAATAAGTATGCTAGAACCCCCCGCTATCACAAGCGGTGGCGCATTAAGCCCAAAAAACGCAACCAGCTCTCGCCCACTTGCAAACCCTGCACCCAATATTACACCCAATATCAGCATACCCACCGCAAAACTTTTCCCTATACTCTTGACTAACATATTCTATATATATGATACAACACAGGCGCAATATTCGACGTTTTTTGCATAGAACTACTAAAATATAAAGCGGTTTACATTTTAATGATAATTTATAATTTTGGGTAGCAATAAAGTATCCTAAAAATTTAACACTAGCAAATATAAAACACTACCCCATATTTTATAAGGTAGTGCATTTATAATAACATTACAATTTTTTTGGGAAAACCTTTATAAACTAGGTGCCCCCTATTTTAATCTTTTGATTGGTTTAAACAGCAGGTACAAGGATGGGGATTATCGCTTAAACCTAATAAATAATCTACCGATATACCAAAATGCAAAGATATCTTTGTAAGTGCAGAAGCAGAAGGTGCACATCTTAATCTCCACTTCTCAACTGTTTGCCTTGCCAAACCACAACGCTTTTCAAACTCATTAAAGCTAAGACCTTCTTGTTGCCGCAATGTATCAATTCTATCAAAAATAGACATTTAGATGCTCCTGAAATTAAATAAAGCGTTTTTACGATTTTTTAGTACATGATGTACTTATGTACAAATAAACTATGCGTGTAGCTATTTCCACCAACAGAAAAGATAGCGATTTTTACTATACTATAATAAGATAATAAAAATTAACCAACCAAAGCACATAAGTGAAAAATGTGCCTAACTTTTTTGCGTATGTAACGGTGTTGGGTTAGTTTTTGTAAACACCACCCCTATTTTAATCTTCTGATTGGGTTAAACAGCAGGTACAAGGATGGGGATTATCGCTTAAACCTAGCAAATAGTCCGACGTAACTGAGAAATACTCCGCCAACCGAATAACTTTTTCAAACGTTGCTTTTTTGCCTTTTTCAAGGTCTTGCATAAAGTTATGGTTAAAGCCTA
>JGI990J12352_1000312_pt1 | contig 11240 bp, 7 predicted proteins | sample Intmic4MA4BA4MSA_FD_12352 | JGI IMG/M metagenome (IMG submission 12352) | reverse complement strand
AATATCCGAAAAAAAGTTTAAAAAATCCGCAGAAACGTTGCAAAATATAGTGCAATTTGAAAGTAATTGTGTTATACTGTTTCTTGTAGATATAAGTTGCAATTGATAACACAAAACGAAAAAAATCTTCCTTACTGAACCCAGAAGATAAACAAAATATATGTGCAGTTGCTTACATTTTTGCAAAAGAAAAGGTGATTAAATGGAAAATTTATCGGAAAAAGAAATTAATAACAAGCCTGAAAATAGTTCAACACTTCACGAAGAACCTAAAGCAAATGCGCCGGCGCTTGAAAACGACGGCAAAAAGACAAAGACGAATGACGTTATGGCTAAAAACGAAGACGCAGAAGTGTCCAAAAAGAAACAAAAAAAGAAGCGCAGAAGAATAGTTATCTTGATTTTGTTAGCAATCTTGATAGCGGTTATCTTAAATGCTGTTTTTGCTGTACGTAATTTATTCGAGTCCATTCACGCGCCAGTCGATACGATCGATTTGCGTGATGTGGAAGATCAATTTGTATTAGGGGAGGACCCATTTTCGTTGTTAATTATTGGCAATGATCGATATGGCGATGGGCGTCTTCGCGAGCGCTATCACCCTGGGGAGGGCTATCTGGAGGTTTATGATGACGAATTTCCAGGAAGTGCGGATGTTGTGATGCTAGTCACAGTCAACCCCACCGAAAATACCACCTATGTTTTATCGATTCCTCGTGAGGTTAGGCTTAATATTTTTGGCTATGATGTTGAAGATCGACTTACTAGTGCTTATTTTTGGGGCGGTCCATCAACCCTGATTAACACAGTCCAGCAGTTTTTAAACATTCCTATTGATTTTTACATTGAATTAGAAATGTTAGGATTTATGTCATTAATTGATGCAATTGGTGGGATTTCACTCTATAATGATCACCTAGAATTTGAACAGTGGGGTTATGATTTTCCATTAGGCGAACTTGAGCTAACTGGTAGTCAAGCAATGGGTTATGTTAGAATGCGTAGAGAAGACCCTGATGATGATCTTGGCCGCCAACTAAGGCAACGTGACGTAATTGGCGCTTTAGTTAATGAACTGATTAGCCCAACTGCCGTAACACATCATCAAGAGATTTTTGGAATTGTAGCAACATATGTTACAACGGATTTACGATTTTCCGAAATGGTTTCAGTAGCAGCGGATTATAATGCAGCACTAAGCAATATTGTTAATCTGTATTTAACCGGCAGTTATCGAAGCATTGACGGGTGGCGCTATATAGTTATTTCTGCATCGGAAAGGAATCAGATATCGAATCGCTTACGCGAGCATCTAGAACTAGATGCGGTAGAGCTAGAAGAAGAGGAAGTCGAACTAGATGATGAAGATTAAATTGTAAGACGATTACGTGCCTAGTATTGTATTGTCAAAGTGGCAACTTTGCCGAATTTTAGTAGCCATTTGCGTGAAGCTCGCAAGTGGCATTTTTCTTATCGGGATTACTATCTGTATTTTTGCTAACCTTTGTCACAACATCCGCTAGTCTTTTAGCATCCCACATTTTCAAAAATAAGAAGAAAACCACCCAACCGTCAGCAAACGTAGTGGTGGTTTTCATCATAAACTAACTTGAACTACCCAATGCGAGCAGTTGGGAGATACAGCCTTAAAATTGTATCTCCTTTTATATTGTACTTATATTTTACCATAATTATTCTGGTTTGTAAAGTTTTTTTCTAAAATGTTTTTGCTAACCTTTGTCGTAGCGTCCGCTTCCGATCATTTCAGCCGATTTGATTGGGCGAGTTAGTAAGGCATTTCATCAACATCGCCAAAAGTTTCAACCCAAAGTTGCTCCCGTTGTTCCATAATTGCAGCAGCACCAGTATTTAAGTATTCCTGATACAACGAGTTAAATGCAACATCAAAATCTTCTGGGGCGGTTCCCGCGATAACTGTATGGAGCAAAATATCTCTTAAATCCATCAACGGTGTAATTCGCCCTTCTTCTGCTTCAATAACCCCAATTGGCACGTTTCTAAACCAGCGACCACTTGATAGATTAAGCTCACGTGCTAAGCTAATTGCTTCTGGTTCAATCCCTGGATAACCTAACGCAAGCGTTGCGAGCGCTCTTTCAAGGTCGGTTTCGGTAAAATGAATTCCGTTAATCATTAAGGCAATATCAAAGTTGCGCAACACTGTAAAAACTTGATCATCTGGCCACGGCGCGTCGTCCGGTTCAGATAATGTCATAATTGCCCCATTCTCTAAAACCTCATGATGGACGCCTTCATAACCAAATTGCAAGAAGTAAAGCACATCCGGGCGGCTCATAAAATCTAAATAAAGCAAAGATGCCAGCGGCTCGGTATTTGATGTTGGGAAGAAAATGTAGCGATCTGTTGGCGGTGGCATAAAAGTTTGTACCTCACCGACATCATTTAAAAACGGTAAAATTGGAATGAAGTTTGCATCTGGGCCAACATTTTCATGCAGACTTTGAATAAATCCAGGATTTGCTCGAAACGGCATATCCCAATTTCCGGTAAAAGCGCCGACATTCCCTAACGCAATCAAATCGCCAGCAGTTGCATCATCTTCTAAAACAAAATCATTCCATAAAAGATCCTCGTGAAACCAACGATTTAAAATCCGTGAACCCTCTCTTATCACATCTTCATGAGCCATTAACCGCTCATTATTATTCCCCGGCAAACTACGAACAAACCATTCACGTTCAGTAATGTCACTTGGAACCAGCGACTCAAACAACGTTCCTCCATGCCAAGAAACATCTTCTCCTAACAAATAAGCAATTACCTCACCGTTATTATTACCTGGCAAAAGCTCCGCATTATCTCTAAAAGCGCGCAACGTCGCTTCAAACTGCTCAAGTCCCACCGGAATCGGTAGCTCCAAAATTTCTAACCAATCCTCACGAATAAAAGTAAGCGAGCGACCATCCTGAAAAAGACGTCCCATCAAGCTAAACAATTCGCCTGTGTTTAAATCTAAATTCCAATAAACCATCTCCTCACCCAGTAAACCATATAGATGTGGTAACAAATCACCATATCTAGCTAAAAGCGGTGTTAAATCCTGCAAGCCACCCATTTGTCCCATAGTTGACACCAAATTCTCATTAAAAGTAAAACTTACATCTGGCGCCAGCCCCGCGCCAAACAATGTTGATAAATGGACATACTCAGGTCCCCAGCGCGGCACAGTTTCCCATTCAACGTGAACATTATGAAGATAATACATTTGCTCCTGCACCCATTGCGCCCAGTAACTTTCGGCAAATATTGGGATTCGATCATTTGGGCGCTCCCACAAAGCCACCGAAATCGTCCGCGGCGTAGTAAAACGCAAATTCTCATCTAAACCAAACTCAACGTAGGGTGAATCAACAGCAGTTGCATTGTCATTTCCATTAGCAGTAGAATCAACGTTATCACCATTATTACCGCAGGCTGCTAGCACAAAAATAATTGTCAGCAAGCAAGCTATTAACAAAAATCCGTTCTTTTTCATTCTTCTTCCTCCTAGATGTTTTCGCAAAAAGGTACCCCTTTCCAAATTGCACATACAAAGAGTATACCACAAAAACAGACGACAAGGAATAGAAAAACTACCGTCTTTTTGTAAAAATTAAAGTTCTTTCCTAGCTTCATTCATCCCTGCATAATTTTCACCAAAAACTCAGATTTCAACCCATCGCCGAAAGCGATTCCTGCTCACAAAAACAAGCCAGAAATTGAAACAAAAAAAAGGTGTGACTTAAAATATAAAGTCAAACACCTTTTCCATATCTTGCTTAAATCAGTAACTCGCTCGCTATTGCTAGTCAAAGTCCGGCATTGTGTCAACATCACCGAAAGCTTCAATCCAAGCTTGCTCACGTTCTTCCATAATGGCCGCTGCTCCAGTTGCTAAGAAAGCAGAATATTCAGCATCAAATTGAGCATCAAAGTTATCTTGATTCACGTTTGCACCAGCAATTAAGCGGTGGAAGATTTGATCGCGTAAATCTGTTAACGTTCCGGCACCTGGTGAGTTGTGTGCCTCTATCGGACGTACGGTAACATTTCTGAAAACGATTGAATGATTTAATGCCAGATTAAGCGTATTCATAACTACCTCTGGCTCAATTCCTGGATAACCAAGAGCAGCGGTAGCGAATGCGCGTTCTGGATCAACTAAATCAAACCAAGTCCCATTTATTAGCGGATTGAGGTCAAAGTTTCTTGGTCCACTCAGTTGTTGATCATGTGGGAAATCATCTGGTGAAAGACCAGCGAAAACACCGTCTTCTAGCAATTCATGATGCACACCTTCATAACCAAACTGCAAGAAATCCAAAGTTTCTGGACGATTCATAAAATCTAGATACAACAATGATGCCACAATGTTTTCATTCGTACTTGGTAAGAAAGCAAAGCGATCACTTGGTGGCGATGCAAATTTACGGTTAATCCCAGCATCGTTATCAAATGGGTTGATGGCGATAAACGTCGCATCTGAACCGATATTTTCACGCATTGTCGTTGTTAAAGCATCAGCTGGACGAAATGGTTGATCCCAAGTTTGGTGGAATGCACCAACAAGACCTAAGCGAATTAAGTCATCGCCCATTGCAGCGTCAGCTAAAACAAAATCATCCCACAAGAGGCCTTCGTTAAACCAGTGATTCAAAATACGAATCCCTTCTCTCATTGCGCCTTCATGCGTAAAACGTCGATCATCATGTCCACGAACAAACCACTCACGCTCAGTCATATCATTTGGAATTAACGATTCAAATAGTCCCAACGCTCCCCAACCAACATCGGCTGGCAATAAGTACGGAATGATTTCATCTGGAGAGATAGTAACCTCTAGCCAGTAACCTTCCTCTTCAAGTCCTTCGTCTTCGTCGGCTTCTTGAGTTACAACCCAGACACTAACCTCTTCACCAGCGCCAGGAAGCTCATCAGCACGATCGCGGAAAGCTTTTAAAGTATCTTCAAACTCTTGCGTTGTTGTTGGAATTGGCAAATCCAGTGCATTTAACCAGTCCTCACGAATAAACGTTACCGTGTGTTGAATTCCTTCTGTTGCTCGTCGCCCAGTAATCGTAAACAGTTCATTCTCAGCGCCAAGGGTATCAAGATTCCAGAAAATATTAGTTTCTGTTACTTGGTCAAACATATTTGGTAAAAATTCGCGGTAGCGTTGGATATACGGATATAGGTTAACAATTCCACCCATATTTGCCATATTTCCGACCATGCTACCACTAAATGTGTAACCAACATCTGGAGCTGTTCCTGCTGAAAGTTGTACCGATTGGAACTCATCTTCACCCCATCTTGGCGTATGTTCAAATACTACATTGATATTGTGAATTTCTAACATTTGCTCTTGAATCCAATGCGCCCAATAAGTATCAGGTGATTCGATTCCAGTAGTACGATTCCACAACGCCACGGTAATTGTTGGTGCGTCAATAAAACGTAAATTTTCATCAACGCCTGCTGATGTAAAGATATCTACCTCTTCATCGAACGTTGGCGCCGGTGCTGTATCGCCTCCAGCATTACCCGTTCCAGCCTCTTCGTTATCATCATTACCTCCGCAGGCAACAAGAATCAACATTAATGCTGTTAAACAAGCCATTAATAATCCGATTTTTTTCTTCATTATTTTTTCCTCCTCTTATTTTTCAAAGCTAGAAAGATGCTAGCTTCGGTGTTTTTACAACACCCTAAGGTGATATGATAAAAATCGTTGTACGACTTACATCCTTGTGGAATGCGTAAACCGACGATTTAGAAAAATTTTACCTAACCTTTAACAGCGCCAAGCGTTGCCCCTTTAACAAAGTATTTTTGAATAAATGGATACACACATAAGATTGGCACCATCGCCACAACAATACTTGCGTGCTCCACAATGCGTCCCCAACCTGGTGGCATTGCTGAGGCTCCGCCAGGATCAGCAACATCTACTGAGGTATTTTGTTGTAAAATATTCCACAACAATAACTGTACTGGATGCCAATCGGCGGCACCTGGTAAAAAGAATAGCGCATCTTGAAAACCNTTCCAACGACCAACGGCAACCCATAANCCAATTGTCGCAAAAGAAGGAAGCGACAGCGGGACGAAGATTTTAAAGAGGATGATTAGCGGGTTGGCACCATCAATTTCTGCGGATTCCTTTAAACTTTCGGGAATTCCGAGGAAGAAATTTCGCATAATAATTAAGTTAAAAATTGACAAGCTTCCCGGGATAATTAAGACTAGCGGGTTATTAAGCAGGCCTAAATCGCGATTTAAGATAAAGCCTGGGATTAGTCCAGCGCCAAACATCATTGTGAAAATGAAATAAAAAGTGATAAGTTTGCGCCCTTTTAGCGAAGAATATGTCAGCGGATAAGCGGCTAGCACCGTAACAATCAAATTGATTGCAACCACAGTTGCAGTTAAAATCGCTGTCCAAATTAAAGATCTTACAAAGCGTCCGTCAGTTAGAATGTCGACGTAAGCTCCTGTTTGAAATTCAACAGGGAAAATTGTAACTTCCCGTCGCATCAGGGCTCCTGCACTACTAAAAGATACGGCAATAACGTTTAACAGTGGTAAGATACATAATGCAGCAAGCACAAGCATTAGCGTGATAATAAAGACATCGCCGGCTGTGACTCTTTTTTTATAGTGTTTTTTTCTCTTTTCCATAATTATATGCCTCTCCTTTATTTACCAAAAACCAACGCCACCAAGTTTTCTAACAAGCCAGTTGCCCGAAAGTAACATGATCATCCCAATAAGCGACTGAAACATGCCAATTGCTGTTGCTAGAGCAAATTGCTGATTTTGCAGACCCCAACGCCAAATAAATGTCGGAATAACATCGGCAACACCTGCAGGTCCGCGAACAAAACTATTCTCAAGTGCTACAAAGCGATCAAGCTCTGCACCCATAATGCCTCCAAGCGCTAGCGTAAAGAGGATAATAATCGTTGGCCTAATACCAGGCAAGGTGATATGCCAAATTTTTCGAAGTCGTGATGCCCCGTCAATTTCTGCAGCTTCGTAATATTCAGGGTTAATGTTGGTAATCGCTGCTAAATAGATAATTGATGACCAACCGACTGAGCGCCAAATCGCAATTGCCACGTTGGTAATTACCCAGCTAGTATGCTGCTCAAGAAAGGCAACAGGTTGGCCACCTAAATTTACAATTATATCGTTAATTGCACCGGTATTACTTGAAAATAATGCTGTTGCTAACCCACCAACAATAACCCATGAAATGAAATTTGGTACATAAGAAATCGTTTGGGTAATTTTTTTGAACCTTTCAAATTTTAATTCATTTAACAAAATTGCAAGGATGATTGGTGCGGGAAAACCAAAAATCAAATCTAAAGCACTAAACATCAAGGTATTTCTAATTGCATTTTGAAACTGTGGCAAGGCAAACGCCTCAGTAAAATTTTGAAACCCGATATAATTAAGCTCGGTAACTGGTAAAATTGTATTGTTTACAGCAAACGCTCGCGCAAGGTGAACCATTGGCACATATCTAAAAATAAAGATAAACACCATCGGTAATAATAACATCGCATACAGTGACCAATGCCTTGAAAAGTAACCGCGCCAATAACCCGCCTTACGACTACTTTCATTTTTTAATGTAGTTTCCATTTGATAATCAATCCTTTCGTTAACGCGAGCATCTAATCCCGCATCAATTTCACTTCAACCCCCGAGAACATAGAAAGAGGCTCGCTAGCAAAGCTTATTCTATTAATACTTACGATTATAGCTTATTTTTTGGACTTTGTCAAGTGTATAAACAAAGTTTTTGTCATTTCTCCAAATTTTTAGTAAGCTCTTTCGAATGATTTTATTTTTCAACTTGCCCAGCAAATTCTGCTGAATGTTTGCGAAACAGCTTAATAAACGAAAACGACGAGAAGTAAACGTAGACCCCGCCCATTAGCAACAGCAACATCGGAAAAAACATCGAAACCATTGAAATCGCAAGGAGCGTCACCCAGTTACTAATCGTTGTAAAGAAATTTCGATAACCCATAAAAAGGGCGTATCGCAAGGCGACCGAAGCTGTAACTTCAAATCTTGAAAGAATGCAAAACGCATTCGTTGCGACTAAGGCAACTTGAAAGAGCATAAACCATAACGCAATGCGAATCGGATTGGTCAACCAGCCCATCTCAATTTGTCCTAAAATGTGAAGATTTGTCCAAATTACAAACGCTACAAATGCCAGAAATACGAAAACAATTGTGGCTTTAACGAAATTTTCCTTAAAACTTTTGAGAAAATTTTTGAAAATGTAAATATCTTGCCCCGAGTGCTTCCGCGTACACACATAATACAGCGCCGTCGTGGTTGCACCAATTGTAATGATCGGAAGGCTAAAAATGGTCCACAACAGTCCAACGAATACTAAATCAGTTATGATTGAGCCAAACTTATAAAATTTACCATCTAAACTAAAAAACCCATTCATTTTTAACGCACATCCTCACCCTAATTTTAGTATTTGACCGATTCAGCTAGCTAAACTGAATCGGTCGATTTATTAATAAATCGTCCTCCCGTGCACATCAGCAATTCCTGATTTACGATAGAAGTAAGTATTGATTTGATCGCGCCATTCTTTAGCATTTTCCAACTGTAGCAGCAGTCGGGCTTGCACGTTTTTAAAACTAGCTTCATCAACCAAACCTTCTAGCTCACTCCATTTTTTAATGAAATTCTCGACATCAATAACTCCGGCAAAATGTGTATCATAAATATGCTGAATCAAGGTTTTCCCCGATTGCAACACGTGGGTATAAGGGACAAAGTGGAAGAATAATAGCAACTCATCGGGACAGGTAGCAATATTTTCGTACAGCTTCGCATTTTGTTCAAAGTATTGGTGAGTATAGCCAGTTCCCGTCGCTTTGGTGCGGTCGATACCAACGCCCGTATTATCAGCAAAATGGTAAGTTCCCCATTTTGAATACTCGTAGCCGTCAATATTAACGCCATAATGGCGGTGCGGATTAACCATAAAGCCAACGCTTAGTGGCGCGGTGTATTTTTCATAGGTTGACCACGAATTTAGGAGAATATTTTTAACAACTTCTAACACCTTTGCGTCTAAACCGAATGTCAGTTTAATCCACTCATCAGCGATTGCTTCAGCGGTTAGGCTTGGGTTCCAGATTAAGCGTCCATAACCAAATAAGTTAGCTTGTGCTAATTTGTGTCCCGTCCAGTTAGCATCGCGGCCAACGTTTGCAACGGCAACAACACCGCCATGCGAGCGCCCGTGAAGTCGACCGCTAGNAACTTTATCAATAGTTGAGCCACTGCCTTGAGCGTGGGTATCAAAATTGAGATATTCTTGCCATTGTGGGATTAAAAAGCAGACGTCGTTAGCGTGGCCAAGGTATTCTTGGGTTATTTGCAGTTCGAGAATTTGATTAGTTTTTGTCATGCCGCCAAGTAACGGCGACAGTGGTTCTCTGACTTGGAAGTCGATTGGCCCGTTTTTAATTTGTAAGATAACATTATCGTGGAATTTGCCGTCAAATGGCATGAAGTGATCATAGGCAGCACGAGCACGGTCGGTTTTGCGATCACGCCAGTCTTGCTGATGATTGTAGACAAAGCAACGCCAAAATACTAATCCACCATAAGGTTCAAGGGCGCAAGCTAGCATATTTGCACCATCTGCATGCGTTCTTTCATAGGTAAATGGCCCCGGGCGCCCTTCAGAATCAGCTTTAACGACAATACCACCAAAATCGGGAATGAAATCGTACACTTTGGCTAATTGTTGCTTCCACCATGCGCGAACATCCGGATTTAGCGGGTCGGCGGTGTTCATTTTGCCAATCGTGATCGGACTTGCATAATTGATACTTAGGAATAACTTTATGCCGAATTTTGCAAAAATTTGGGCGACTTCTTTGACTTCTGGTAGGAATGTTTCTGTAATTAGCTGGCTTTCGAGCGCGTGGACATTTACATTATTGATGGAAACACTATTAATCCCCACCGAGGCTAACAATCTTGCATAGTCGTTAATTCTGGTTTTATCTTTAACGATTTGACAATTCTCAAAGAAGATGGAATTGCCCGCATAGCCACGTTCAACGCTTCCCATGAAGTCTTTTTCGTCCATATTGTCCCAATGGTTTAGCATTCTAATGTCATTATATGGGCTTTCGACAATTTCGATGCCTGTTAATTGCGTTTGGCTAGCGAGCAGTCGCAGGGCATGAAACATTCCGTATAACACGCCACTAGCTTGCATGCCAACAACGTATAAGGCGTGGTCGGTATCTTTAATTACGTAGCCTTCCGCTTTTATTGTAAGCGCGCTAAATTGTGCTTTCTCCTCCTTTGACAAGTCTTCAAAGCAAGTAAAGATGGCCTTTTTTGTATTAACTGACAAGGTTTTTTGCTCAAGCTCTTCCTTGATAGTTTTAGCAATTAACGTCTTTCCTCGCACGTCAAAGCTTGCAAAGCCAACTTTTGAATTTAACCAACATGAATCATGTGTCATGCTATCACTCCTTTTTCATGGCTACAGTTACTTTTTGAAAACGATTAAATTGTTCTCGCAAACGGGCGATTATTTCAAAAATAAAGTGCAGAATTGCCTTGCAAAAAGCAAAAATGAGGGCGACGCTACTAACTAAGCGTTGTAGCAGCAAACCAGCTTTAGTTTGAAGTTTGTGTTAAGTTTGCGAAGGTAAAATTAATTCAAATGTGCTGCCCTCGTCAAGGCCTCACACCTACTATTGAAATATAACATAATTTTTGACCTTTGTCCAGTGTACAAACTAAGTTTTTAAAAATTTTCGCTAGATTTTGAATTTTTTGCGGGAAATTAGATTTGCGACGATTTTAATTTTTGCCTTGACAGTTTTGAATTGCTAATTTTCCTAAACTATGCTACAATGGAGGTAGCATAAACAACTTTGCGAAACTGGAGGGATTTTTGATGACAACAATGAAGGGCATGGAAATAACCCCAATGGTGCATGAAATGGTTGGCGCTTAAATGTAGCAAAATAATTTGAAATTTTGGAGGGATTAACGATGACAACCAAAAGCAAGAAAGTCTTACCGCTAGGAAAAGATGATTTTCGGAAAGTCCGGGAAAGTAAATTTCCTAACTATTACGTCGATAAAACGCTACTAGTTAAAGATTTTCTGGAATTTAATAGCGAAGTAACCCTAATTAC
>JGI990J12352_1000311_pt1 | contig 11242 bp, 12 predicted proteins | sample Intmic4MA4BA4MSA_FD_12352 | JGI IMG/M metagenome (IMG submission 12352) | reverse complement strand
TTGGCTGTATCCAAGGCAAATAGATTTAATCATCCGTCGCTATATACTCGCAAATCCTGAATTTATGTATCCAGAAGAAATTAGAATTGTGGATGTTCCAATGGGGATTGGAATTATTTTACTCAATTTTGCTGTTATCTTGATTATCTTTTTGTGGTCTAATAGAAAGAATCGTTTAAAAACTTAATATCATTATGCGATGAGTACAGGTGGTAACTTGATGGCTGAAAGGCTTGAAAAATTTTAAACAAGGATATATTAGGAGACAACTTAAGATGAATGAGTTGATAATCGAATTAGATGAACTTCATACAACAGAATTAGGAAGCATTAGAATAAAAAGAAATCTTGGCTTAGATGAATCAATCAACTCAGTTGAATACTGCAAAGCTAAAATCTGTGAGCTGAATACTAGAATTCAAAAAATTGGAAAAAATTTTTATGCAACAACTTCTAATGAAATTATCACAATAAATGCAAGCAAATTGTCGATTATAACAGCTCATAAAATAAAAAATTAATAATTTAAAAATGATTGAAGACAAAGATGGAATTACATCAATTTACACAATTATGTAAAACGGAGGATATATAAATATGGCTAAATTATAATTATATGGAGTTGATTTTAAAATGTTAAAGAAAGCTCTAACAGCATTTAACATTTTCCTCGTATTAGCCCTTATGATTTCATGTTCAAATGCGAACAATACTGAACGGTTAAATAATTCAAATGAAGAAATTGCAGGTATGCTTGTAACAATTATTGATATATAGTAACACCAAAACGATAAAAAACTTTCTACTGATGAGTCAAATATTGATATAGTCGAAACTATCAAAGTTTATTGGAAATCACATAAGTTCTATTTCTTTTAGTTAATACTATACTAGATGATAATTTGAGTTATGAGAAATTTGGGGCAACAATTCTAGCCGAGAGTAATTATGAACGCTTGACTTTTAATTACGAACATTTAGGAGATATTGGGGATGAAGTGAGAATTGTGATAAATGGAGATTGGCGAGAAACTGACCCTACCCAAGTCTATGTCACAGAATGGTCACCTGTTGAATAAAATACCCTCTATGATTTCAGACTAAAACCAATGATAGGAGCGAGGTAAAATGGCTAAATTTGAAACAAATGGAATCAACATTTACTATAAAGAACTTGGAAACAAAGACAGCGAGAACTGTATCGCTTTTTTCAATGGCGTTATGGCAACCACAAGCAGTTGGGAATTGCTCTATCCAACATTTGAGCGCTTAGGTTGGCGAATTATTCTTCACGACTTCAAAGGGCAACTAAAATCTGACAAGCCAACAGGCTCATATACATTCAAAGAACACGCAGACGAAGCAAAAGCCCTATTCGACCATCTCGGTGTGCAAAAAGTCCACATCGTTGGCACTTCATACGGCGGAGAAGTCGCCATGAAATTTGCAATGGAATATCCCGAAACAACAACCTCAATCTCCGTCATCGACTCCGTAAGCGAAACAGATTCAGTTTTAGAAGCCTTTGTTCGCAGTTGGAAAGAACTAGCTGACCTTGGCAATGGCGAAAAATTCTTCTGGAGCATGGCACCATCTGTATACGGATCAACATTCCTCCAAGAAAATCACGAAGCGTGCGTAAAACGCGCCCAAGCCATGAACAACATCCCCAAGGAATACTTCCAAGGACAAAAAGCGCTCTATGACACATTCCTGGGCAACGTCCACATGACAGACAAACTCCACACCATCAAATGCCCTACACTCATCATCTGTGGAGAAGGCGACATCCTCAAACCACCTAAATTCTCCCAAACCATTGCTGACAACATTCCTGGCGCAGAATACATCACCATCCCAGACTGTGGACACGTTGCCATCTTCGAAAAACCGAAAGAACTAGAATCCGCCATCCTAGGATTCACCCTAAAACATTCCCCAAAACTGGAGATCACCACAAATGACAATTAAACTCGGCATTTACATCCACTTCAAAGGCGGTCACTACGAAGCCATCTCCTTAGCATCCCATAGCGAAACCCTCGAACAAATGGTCGTCTACCGCTCACTCCAAGACCCAAGCCAAACATGGGTTCGCCCTATGAGTTTATGGAATGAAAACGTCGAAAAAAATGGACAAACCATTAAAAGATTTACCTATATCGACGAAATCTAATTAGATTCTTCATAATGCGCCCGTCTTTTTTCACACACACTAGTACCCGAATAAACCTCAAGTCTTACTCTTATCCAAAACCGTTTCTTCATTGTCTCATTCAACAAAACAACTTCATTTTCGCTGGCACTTTGTCATTCACGACAAACTCATAGAAATAAACCGAGACTTATGTTATAATTAACAAAAGGGAGGTTAGAGAATGATTCCTCGAAAAGAATACTTATCAAGACTTCGCTCACTAAAAAATAAAGACTTAATCAAGGTTGTTTCTGGCATCCGAAGAAGCGGAAAATCTACCTTATTTCAACTATTTATCTCCGAATTAAAAGCAGAGGGCATCAAAGATGAGCAAATCATTAGCATAAACTTTGAAAATCCTGATTTCCGCCATTTAACATCAAATCCTTTTGAGTTGTATGATTATATTAAGTCGCAAATAGATGAAGAGAAAAAATATTATATTTTTCTAGATGAAATCCAAGCAGTGGCTGACTTTGAAAAAGCAGTAGATGGGCTTTACTTGAAAAAAAATATCGATTTGTACATCACAGGATCAAACACCTATTTTTTATCGGGAGAACTAGCAACCTTCTTGACAGGAAGATACGTCACAATAGAAATTTTACCTTTTTCATTTAGGGAATTTATAACTGGCGCGACTGATAAAGAGATTGCTTCCTCAAACGAGCAATATTATACAGAATATCTAAAGTCCTCATTTCCCTACGCCAGCTATTTAGAAAATGATGATGACAGAAGATTATACTTATCTAGTCTAGTTGACACCATTCTCTTAAACGATGTCGTTCCAAGAATATCGGCCACAAATATCGCCTTATTAAAAAGAATTTTAGAATTTCTATTCGATAGCATTGGTAGCGAAATTTCAATCAATAAAATAGCAACCGTATTATCTAATCGCGGTGAGGGAAAAATATATCCCAAAACAGTAGATAAATATTTACAAGGCCTCTTAGAATCTTTGCTCCTTTACAAAGTCAGCCGTTACGATTTAAAAGGAAAGCAAATTTTGCTCGGCAACGAAAAATACTACGCTGTGGATGAAGGTGTCCGAAAAGTTCTTTTAGGAAACTCAAAAATCAATACCGGACATATCTTAGAAAATATCGTCTTCTTAGAACTAAAACGACGCGATTACGAAATATTTGTCGGAAAAATCGGAGAATATGAAATCGATTTCGTCGCAAGAAAAAATGATATTTTAGAATATTACCAAATATCAGCAACCGTATTAGATGCACAAACCTTAGCAAGGGAACTACGTCCATTCCAAAATCTAAGAGATGGCTACCAAAGATTTTTACTCACACTAGACATCATCGGTGCCGGACATAACTACGAAGGCGTCCAACAACTAAATGTATTGGAATGGCTAAAAAGTTATTAATGACCCCCCCTAATGGCGGTCCGCCGTATCCACCCCACAAAGTCATACTTTGCGGGGTGGATACGGCGCCCGTCTTTTTCTCTTTAAATTAATATACAAGGAGAAATCAATTCTCATTTTTATAAAAAGCGATTTCTTTTTGTTTGTCAAACTTAACAAATTACTCATATTGCTCGACATTGTTTGTCCTTGATAACAAAGGCATAGATGTTAAATAGAATCTATGTTATAATTTGAATAATTGTACGTTCTTTTCAAAACAACTCAACTTATAAGATGACTAAAGTTGATTTTACACATGAACGATTAATTGAGTTTTGTAAATGTAGATCATATAAAAAATGAAATTATGGAAGGAATGGATTTAATGAAACTTTATAAGTGTCAAGGTTGTGGAGCCGCTCTAGACAATATCACCACAGGACAAGTTCGTATCATATGCAAATATTGTAGGGCAACAACTAATATTTCAAGTCTTAATAATAATGGCGATTTTTCACATAACGCAGATTATTATGTGGAAAAAGGATTTGTAGCATTAGCTCATAAACAATGGGGTGCTGCAGAGCGTTATTTCACGTCTGCTTCTCGCTATGATGATTACGAAAATGCTATAGCTTACCTTGGTTTACTACTTGTTGAACTGAGAATAGACGAAGAACAAAATCTTATACACAAGCTAAAAGATTTCTCCCGCTATAAAAATTATCAAAAAGCGATTCAATTTGCAGATGACGAATTGAAGGAGAAATTAGAAAAATATAACGAAATAAGAGGCAGAAATGCAAAAATTTTTTGGCCCCTTCTTGCTTTTATTTTAGTAGTTATAATATGGTCCTTCTTTATCGCAATAATCAATGGATAATGAATTGAATTAGTGACACATTTTTGTGAGGGCAGCCGCGCACGGCTGTCTTTTTCTATACATTAGAAAGGTTATAGTTTTACAACATTGCATATATTTAGAAATGGAGTATAAGAGTTCGAAGAGATTTTTTTCGACTCATGATGGCCGCTTTGCAGGCCTAATCATGAGCCCTTAGAAAAGTCTTGCAATTTCAATTTAAGTCGTGTATAATTAACTTTATTAGCACTCTTGTTTAGGGAGTGACAAAAGGAGGTCCAAAGGATGTTGAAGCCTTTAAATGATAATGTGATTATTGAGCCTGTAGAGGCCCTTAAAAAGACTGCGAGTGGGATTATCTTGGCGGGAGATGCCGCAAAGCCTACGCATTCTGAAGGGGTGGTTGTTGCTGTTGGTACAGGCAAAATTTTAAGTAATGGGGAGCGAAAAATTCCATCAGTTGAGGTGGGAAGTCGTGTGATTTATGGTGGGTATAGCCAAACGGCAATTGCTCATGAAAGTAAGGATTTAGTGATTTTATCTGAAGACGATATTTTGGCGGTGATTGAATAATGGCAAAGGAAATTTTATTTGCAGAAGATGCAAGGAAATCAATGATTCGTGGTGTTGATAAGTTAGCTGATACTGTTAAGGTAACGCTTGGACCTAAAGGTCGAAATGTGATTTTGGAACAAAGTTTTGGAGCGCCACAAATTATTAATGATGGGGTTTCGATTGCTAAAGAAATCGAGCTTGAGGATAAGTTTGAAAATATGGGGGCGCGTTTGGTTGCTGAGGTTGCTAGTAAAACGAACGACGTTGCTGGTGATGGAACGACGACGGCTACTGTTTTGGCTCAAGCCATGATTCGTGAAGGAAATAAAAATATCGTGGCTGGCGCTAATCCAATGGTTGTACGTCGCGGTATTGAGCAGGCTGTTGAAGTGGCAGTCAAGGCTTTGAAAGAACAATCAAAGCCAGTAGAAGGAAAAGAAGGGATTGCTAACGTTGCTTCTATTTCTGCTGCAGACGAGACTGTTGGCAACTTAATTGCCGAAGCGATGGAACGTGTAGGTAACGATGGTGTCATTACGTTAGAAGAGTCTAAAGGATTCGAAACAACGCTTGATGTTGTTGAAGGAATGCAATTTGACCGTGGATATTTATCATCTTACATGGTGACGGATACGGATAAAATGGAAGCTTCACTTGAGAAGCCTTATATTTTAGTAACGGATGCTAAAATTTCATCTATGCAAGACTTGTTGCCAATTTTGGAACAGTTGATGCAATCGGGTCGCCCGATGGTTATTATTGCGGACGATGTTGAAAATGAAGCGCTAGCTGCGCTTGTTGTAAATAAGTTGCGAGGCACTTTAAATGTCGTTGCTGTTAAGGCACCAGGATTCGGAGATCGTCGTAAGCAAATGTTAGAAGACATCGCTGTTCTAACAGGTGCGGAGTTGATTACAGAAGAATTGGGACTCGACTTAAAAGAAACAAAGCTTGCGCAATGTGGAACAGCTGGACGTGTTATTGTAACAAAGGATAACACGACGATTGTAGAAGGAGCTGGTGATACGACTAACACAGCGGCAAGAGTTGCTCAAATTCGCTCAGAGCTTGAAAACACGACTTCAGAATTTGACCGTGAGAAGTTAATGGAGCGCCTAGCTAAAATGACAGGTGGTGTTGCAGTTATCAAGGTCGGCGCTGCAACAGAAACAGAGCTCAAGGAGCGAAAACTTCGTATCGAGGACGCTTTGAACGCAACACGCGCAGCAGTTGAAGAAGGAATCGTTGCTGGCGGCGGGACAGCGTACGCAGATGCACAAAAAAAAGTTCTGGAAATTAAGGCAGAGGGCGACGAGGCAACAGGTGTTAGAATTGTGCTTGAAGCACTCAAAGCGCCCGTACGCCAAATTGCTGAAAACGCGGGAATTGATAGCTCTGTCATCCTACATGAATTGAAGAACAAACCACCTGGAATGGGCTATAATGTTCATACTAGCGAATTCGAAAATATGTTCGAAGCTGGGGTCGTAGACCCTACCAAAGTCACACGCTCTGCACTCCAAAATGCAGCAAGTATCTCGGCTTCATTCCTAACTGCCGAAGCAGCAGTGGCGGAACTCCCAAAACCTGAACCCGCAGCACCTGCAATGCCTGATATGGGCGGTATGATGTAAAGTATTTCTAAAGACTGAAGGTCGCACAACAAACGACCTTCAGTCTTTTTTTTAAATTTTTACTAAAAACCTTGACCTTCACGCTACGTCAAGGTTTATAATAGAAAGGTGATGGTGAAAAATCGTGTTGATTATTATTTGTTACACACTTCCATATATGCCAATATAGAGATAAGGAGCGCTTATCAACACGAAATTTCACTATCGCAAATAGAAATATGTCAGGAGGTACAAAGCGATGGAATATACAATTAATAAACTTGCACAGATAGCTGGAGTCAGTACAAGAACGCTCCGCTATTACGAGGAATGTGGCTTACTCTCGCCACATCATAGCCATTCGAATGGCTATCGAATTTACAGTCAAGCTGAAGTGGATATGTTGCAGCAAATCCTATTCTATCGAGAATTAGGAATGAGTCTAAGTGACATTAAAACAGCGTTATCCGCTTCTGACTTTGAGCGTCTAAGTGCATTAGGCGAGCACTTGCAGATGCTTAATGTCAAACGCAATCAAATCAATACATTAATTCAAAATGTAGAAAAAAGTATTCAAGCTATGAAAGGTGAAATCAAAATGAGTGACAAAGAAAAGTTCGAAGGCTTCAAACAAAAAATGATTGATAAAAATGAGGAAAAATATGGTACAGAAATCCGTACTAAATATGGTGATGATGTCATTGATGCTTCGAATGTGAAACTAAAAGGCATGAGCCATGAAGATTTCAATGAATTATTTAACCCTAAACTAAACGATGCGCTCAAAGCTGCCTTCGAGCAAGGAAATCCAGCCAGTAAGTTAGCGCAAAAAGCATGTGATATGCATAAAGAGTGGCTTTGCTTTTTCTGGCCAGAGAACACCTATACAAAAGAGATGCACCTTGGGATGGGTGAAATGTATGTTAGCGATGAACGCTTCACTTCATACTACGATAAAATCGCCCCAGGCTTAGCACAATTTCTGTTAGAAGCACTTAAAATTTATTGTAAGACTGCCTAATTTCAGTTTCCAATCTTCTAAAAATTTTTGTGATAGTGCAATTTCGTGTTGATGAGCGCTCCTTATCCTCATATTGGCACATACGGAAGTGTGTAACAAATAATAATCAACACGATTTTTCACTATCACAAAAATTTTCTATTTCTCATGGCCTATCTACAATTCATAACCTTCCTTTTGTATCTAGTTTTGGAATCACAAACGCGGTCTAACTTCGACTCGTAGGATTTTTAAAATTAGTTGTTTTAGAAAAAGTGATTGACTTATACCATTTTGCATGCTATGATAATCACCAAGAAAAATAAAATTAAATAATCTTATCTAGAGTGATTGAGGGACAGGCCCTATGACGTCACGGCAACCTTTCGAGTAGAATGGTGCCAATACCTGATTGATGAGAGATTGATATTGAGATTGATTTTTAGAGTCTCTTTACCTTTGTCGTCATCTTAGGTAAAGAGATTTTTTATTTTTCCAAAAATCAAATTTGTAGAACGAAAGGATTGATATATGATGAAAAAGTTACTACTTGCATCCACTGTATTGGTATTAAGCTTTATTTTAATTGCTTGTGGGGGCGATGCAGATCCCGAAACAACTAACGATATACCACCCTTAGGCGAATTGCGTGATTCTATCACTGTTGCACAGGCAACAGAACCAGTTTCGACTGACCTACATGCAACAAATGATGTCCCGTCTGCCCAAATTCACCGCCACATCTTTGAAACATTGATTTTCCAAGATGTTGATATGAGCTTGAATCCAGGTTTAGCAACGGATTGGGAACTCATTGACGACCGTGTTTGGGAATTTACATTGAGAGAAGATGTCTACTTCCATAATGGTGAAGCCTTCACTGCGGATGACGTGGCATTCACATTCACCCGTGCAGCAAGTTCACCAAGCGTTACACCTATTCTCGGAAATATTGATGTAACAACCATTGAAGTCATCGACACACATACTATTAGACTTGGTACCTATGAGCCATTTGCCCCATTTTTAAGCAATCTTGCTCATGCTGCATCAGGAATTATGAATGAAGTGGCTGTAGAATATGCAGGCGACAATGTAGACCGCCAGCCAGTCGGAACAGGTCCATATAAATTAGTTGAATGGATTGCAAATGATCAAGTTGTCCTAGAGCGTTTTGAAGATTACCACGCACAAAATCCCTTTAGGCCGATGCCAGGGATAAGGCAAATCATCATTCGCCAAATTTCAGACACTGCTGCCAGGGCAATCGAGTTTGAAACTGGGACGATAGACATCGACCTAAATCCAGCACCAAATAATTTTCCGCGTATTGAAGAAGATGGAAACTTTACCATCTTGAGCGCTCCTGGCTTGCGAACAGAGTACATTGGGCTTAACACGTCTCATGAATATTTAAGCGATTATCGCATTCGTCAAGCAATCAACTATGCCGTTGATGTTGATGCCATCATCGAAAGCATTTACCAAGGTCATGGTACAACAGGCGCGTCCCACATCTCAGAAAACATCTTCGGACATAATCCGTCTATCACACCATTCCCATATGATGTAGAGCGTGCGCGAGAGCTGATGGCTGAGGCGGGCGTACCAGACGGGTTCACCACAACCATCTATGCCAACAGCGAAAGGCAAGACCGCGTCGATGTCGTAACCATTATCGCAAATCAATTGGCAGAAATTAACATTAACCTAGAAATTAGGCAAACAGACTGGGCAACACTACTTACACTTTTAGATACAAATGAGCCAGCAATGTTTGCACTCGGATGGACGGCTGTTACAGGAGACGCAGATATTGGACTCTTTCCACTATTTCATTCATCACAACACGGATCAGCAGGAAATAGAATCTTATTTGCAAATGACCGCGTTGACGAACTATTAGAACTTGCCCAAGCTACAACAGATAATCAAGCAAGGCTAGATGCTTATTTTGAAGTACAGGAAATCTTGCGCGACCAGGCTCCATGGATTATCACGATTCAAGAAAAGCCAACTGTTGCCATTAATAACGCTGTCCAGGGATTCACCGTTGATCCAACTGGATCTTACTACCTAGGAAATTTAACCATTGGCGATTAATTAAAAAATTCTAAGGGCGAGTCAATGCAATGTATTGACTCGTCTCTCCTGGCTTTGAAAATGGATTTTGCTTCGGAGAGTTAAGCCCTCATGTAGACTCCACATGAGGGCGTTGGTTTAAAAGAGGTTTGATTCAGAAAAGGATTTGAAAGGAATGGATGTCATGAAAGCGAAATTATTTGAAAGATTAGATAGGTATGCGAGAATTGATACAACAGCGGATGAGTTCAATCAAGAATGCCCAACTTCTCCTGGGCAAATAGTGCTCGCTGAGATGTTGGTGGCGGAACTTACGACCATTGGAATGGAGGATGTCTCGGTTGATGAAAATGCTTATGTCATGGCGACATTGCCAAGTAATATAGATAAGGACGTGCCAACTATCGGATTTTTGGCGCACCTTGATACTGCACGGGATTTTAATGGCACGGGTGTGAAACCTCAGTTAGTTCGTGATTACGATGGGGGCGACATTATATTGAACACTGGGTTGGACATTGTCATGAGGACGGCAGAATTTCCTAATTTGAGCAATTATGTGGGGCATGATTTGGTAACGACTGATGGAACCACTTTGCTGGGTGCTGATAATAAGGCAGGCATGGCTGAAATTGTCACTGCGATGGAATATCTCATTAGGAATCCTGATATTAAGCATGGGGAAATTCGGGTTGCATTTTTGCCAGATGAAGAAATCGGGCGCGGACCACACCGCTTTGACGTTGAAAAATTTGATGCGGTTCATGCTTATACGATGGATGGCAATCAACTGGGTGAGTTGCAATATGAGTGCTTCAACGGGGCGAGAGCTATCGTCACTTTCCATGGTAAAAATGTTCATCCAGGTTCAGCTAAAAATATCATGGTTCATGCTGGAAAAATGGCAATGGAATTTAACAGCTTGTTACCAGCAGAGCAGGCTCCAGAGCATACAACGGGTTATGAAGGGTTTTTCCACATTATCACCATGGATGTGACTGTTGAGAAAGCTGAGATTTATTACATTATCAGAGATCACGACAAAGCTAAGTTTACAGAAAAAAAAGAGTTGTTGAAAAAAATAGCAGCTGAAATGGAAGAAAAATATGGGAAAGATAACGTTGTTCTTGATTTAGAAGATATGTATTACAACATGGCAGAAAAAATTGAACCAGTCATGGAAATCGTTGATATCGCTCAAAGGGCTATGGAAAATTTGGGCATTACACCGCTAGTTAGACCGATACGTGGCGGGACAGATGGTTCGCAACTTTCTTTTATGGGATTGCCGACACCAAATATTTTTCAGGGTGCTGAAAATTTCCATGGAAAATATGAATTTGCTTCGCTTGATGACATGGAGAAAGCTACGAATGTCATGTTAGAAATTATTAGGCTACATACCGAAAATGCTTAGGGGATTTTTAGAATGAAAAAACGCCCTTTATTTCTCAGTTCTGTATAACTAGAGAGTCAAAAGTTCTTGCCAACGTTAGTACAGCGTAAAAGCCGAAGGTTATAGGCTTTTAGTTGAAATGATAGCATCTACCTTGTATTAAAG
>JGI990J12352_1000310_pt1 | contig 11268 bp, 11 predicted proteins | sample Intmic4MA4BA4MSA_FD_12352 | JGI IMG/M metagenome (IMG submission 12352) | reverse complement strand
ACATCAAGGCGGACGTGTCCACCATTTGCATCGGTATGGCGGCTAGTATGGGGGCGTTCCTGCTCAGTGCTGGTGCGAAGGGGAAGCGGCTTGCACTGCCAAATGCGGAGGTTATGATCCACCAGCCTTCCGGCGGAAGCCAAGGTCAGGCTACAGACATCCAAATTCAGGCAGAGCGGATTTTGAAGATGAAGCAAAACCTCAACAAAATCCTGGCTGAAAACACGGGGAAATCTGTTGAGCAGATTGCAAAAGACTGTGAGCGAGACTATTTTATGAGCGCGGGAGAGGCCGTAGATTACGGGATTTTGGATAAAGTAATCTTAAAGCGGTAATAACGCACCTGGCGTTTTAACCTGAACGGAAAGGACATAGCGCATAGATGCCTAAGAATGAAGATACGAAACAGGTTCGATGCTCATTTTGCGGAAAGACGCAAGATCAAGTCAACCGCCTGATTGCGGGGCGGGACTCTTGTATTTGCAACGAGTGCGTGGACCTTTGCATGGGGATATTAGAAGACGAGCTGCCGCAAAAAAGTTGGGGAGTTACTCCTGCGAAAAATCAGGTCAGCGCGCCCGAAAAAATCCCGCGTCCGCAAGAGATTCGGAGCATACTGGATGAATATATCATCGGCCAGGAACGAGCAAAAACGGCTCTGGCGGTGGCGGTTTATAACCATTACAAGCGAATATTCTTCGGTGGCGGGGATGATGTTGAGTTACAGAAAAGCAACATCATGCTCATCGGTCCCACAGGTAGTGGGAAAACACTGTTCGCGCAGACCTTAGCGCGGATACTCCAAGTACCCTTCGCCATTGCGGATGCGACCACGCTAACCGAGGCAGGATACGTGGGGGACGATGTAGAGAACATCTTGGTGCGTCTGCTCCAAGCCGCCGATTACGATGTGGAGCTTGCGCAGCGCGGCATTATCTATATCGACGAGTTAGACAAGATCTCCCGCAAAAGCGAAAACGCCTCCATCACGCGTGACGTGTCTGGTGAAGGGGTTCAGCAGGCACTGTTGAAGATACTGGAAGGGACAGTTGCAAATGTGCCGCCGCAAGGCGGGCGGAAGCACCCACATCAAGAGTTTGTCCACATGGATACGGCTAACATCCTATTCATCTGCGGCGGCGCGTTTGATGGTCTGGAAAAGGTCATCGAAAAGCGCATCCATACCCAAAGCATAGGGTTTGGTGCGGATATTCAAGGGAAAAAGGATCGAAACGTGGGAGAAACGCTAAAGCATGTCCAATCTCGCGACCTGCTTAAATTTGGGTTAATCCCGGAGCTAATCGGAAGAATTCCCGTAATTGCGCCGTTGGAATCTTTGGGCAGGGCAGAATTGACTAAAATTTTGACAGAGCCAAAGAATGCGCTAACGAAGCAATACAAGCGACTGCTAAGTTACGACAACGTGACCCTTCAGTTCGCGCCGGACGCGATTGAAGCCATTGCAGATCGCGCCATAGACCTTGAAATCGGCGCTCGCGGCCTGCGTGGCGTGATGGAAGAGATTATGACGGACATCATGTACATGGCGCCGTCAGATACCGGCATTGATACCATAACAATCACGAAAGACTGCGTCCAAACAGGCGCACCGCCAGAGCTTACGAAGAAAAAAGTAGAAATCAACATTCCGGGACCGGAAGAGAATGTGTCATAAAGAATATGGAATTTTGTAGAGGCGGCATTCATGCCGCCTCTACGGTTATAGCGAGATGCGAGGTAAATTTATGGACGACAACAAGCCAGGGGCAGACCATGTAACGCTACCCTTGATTGCCCTGCGGGGGATGACGGCTTTTCCGAGTGTGGTACTCTACTTCGATGTAGAGCGAAGCATGTCTATAGCGGCAGTCGAGGAGGCCTTGCGTGGGGATCAGCAAGTTTTTTTGCTAACGCAAAAGGATATATTCGACGAAGCGCCGGAGGCAGATAGTCTTTATCAGATCGGAACCGTTTGTGTGATTAAGCAAGTGCTTCGTGTTCCGGGTCATGGGATGCGGGTGATGGTAGAGGGGCAAAGTGCGGCTGAGTTGTTGGAATGTACAACCAAAAGCCCATATTACACGGCCAAGGTCACTCTGATTCCAAGCACCGCCGAAACAAAGCGGAACAGTCGGACAGAGGCATTGACGCGCCAGTGCCGAGAGTTGTTTGAAACCTATACAACCCTAAGCGGCAACCAGGGGGATGGCCTGCTAAACGTATTCAGTGACGATCCGGGATATATAGCAAACTACATTGCACAAGGCATGTTTATAAGGCATGAAGAGAAGCAAGCGCTGTTAGAAACGAAAACTCCCGTGATACGGTTGCGAAAGATCGTACAAATCCTGAAGCGGGAAGTGGAAGTGTTAGAGATCAAAAATGACCTGCAAGAAAAAACAAATAGCATGGTCAATCAAGGTCAGCGAGAGTATTATTTGCGAGAGCAGGCAAAAGTCATCCGCGCAGAGCTTGGCGAAGGGGACGATACAGCGGAAGATATTGCCGAATATCGAGCAAAAATCATGGAGATAGGCCTGCCGAAAGAGCAGGAATCGAGATTGCTGAAAGAACTTGTACGCCTTTCAAAACAGCCGCACGCATCTTCGGAAGGGGCGGTATTGCGGACGTATTTGGACACAGTGCTAGAATTGCCGTGGAACAAGGCGACGAAAGAGCGACTGGAGATCGAAAAAGCAAAGCAAGTGCTGGAAGCGGATCATTTTGGCATGGAGAAAGTCAAAGAACGGATCATCGAATTTCTGGCGGTAAAGCAGCTTGCGCCAGAGGTGAAGGGTGGTATTTTGTGTCTTGTGGGTCCGCCCGGTGTAGGGAAAACGAGCATCGCGGCGAGTGTAGCGAAGGCGCTTGGACGGAATTTTGCGAGAATTTCACTCGGCGGCGTACATGACGAGTCAGAGATTCGGGGACATCGCAAGACCTATGTGGGTGCCATGCCGGGACGAATTATGGAGGCCATGCGGCAAGCAAAAAGCACAAATCCGCTCCTATTGCTAGACGAGATCGACAAACTGGGAAGAGACCACCGAGGCGACCCCTCCGCCGCCTTGCTCGAAGCCTTAGACCCGGAGCAAAACAGCGCATTTCGCGACCATTACCTAGAAATACCATTTGACTTGAGCCAAGTGCTGTTCATTACCACGGCCAACACAACCGAAACCATCCAAAGACCGTTGTTAGATCGGATGGAGGTAATCCAACTAGGCAGCTATACAGATGAAGAGAAGTTGCAAATTGCCCAGCGATACCTGTTCCCAAAACAGCGCAAACGCCACGGTCTTGCAACACGGCAACTCAAGTTGAGAGACGATGCAATGCGGGACATGATTGCAGGATATACAAGGGAGTCAGGCGTCCGCCAGTTAGAGCGTGAGATTACGAAAATCTGTAGAAAAACAGCGACCCAAATTGCGGAAGGGCGCACGAAGTCCCGCGCAGTGGCAAGTGCTGACCTTCCTGCGCTATTGGGCGTGCGGAAGTTCAAGCTTGATCCCGTGAGTACGGTGAACGAAGTCGGTATTGTAAGAGGCCTGGCATGGACCCGGGTGGGCGGGGAGATTCTGACGGTCGAAGCAGTAGCTTTGGATGGGGATGGAAAGCTGTCGCTTACAGGAAACCTTGGAAATGTGATGCAAGAATCGGCGAAGGCGGCTTTGAGCTATATCCGCTCACGCGCGAATCGGCTTGGCATCCATTCAGACTTTTATAAGACGAAGGACATGCATATCCACTTCCCGGAAGGCGCGATCCCGAAAGACGGACCCTCAGCAGGGATTGCAATGGCAGTCGCGATGGTGTCGGCGCTTACGGGGGCACCGGTTCGCCGTGACCTTGCGATGACGGGGGAGATTACGCTCCGCGGCAGGGTTCTTGAAATTGGCGGCCTGAAGGAAAAGACGATGGCAGCCCTACGCAGTGGCATCCGCACGGTGATAATCCCGGCGGGGAACGAGAAGGATTTGGAAGAAATCGACCAAACAGTGAGAGCAGCACTACAAATTTTGGTCATGGATCATATGGACAGTGTGCTGGACGCGGCGCTATGCCTACAGCAAGAGCAGTTGAAAAAACCAACAAAAGCGCCACCGATTTTGCCGAAAAAACCAACAAAAGCGCCACCGATTTTGCCGAAAAAACCAACGAAAAGCAACGTAACGGTGAAGCAGTGAGGAAGTGATCGGAATGAATTTACACAACGCAGAATTTTTAAAAAGTGTCACAGAGCCTCGGAATTTCATCACGGACGAGATGCCGCAGATTGTATTTGCGGGCAAGAGTAATGTGGGCAAGTCAAGTGTGTTAAACTGCATTTTGCGTCGGAAAAACTTTGCTCGTGTGGGGCAAAAACCGGGGAAAACGGTGCATATTAACTACTTTTTCATTGACAAGATTTGCTATTTCGTAGACTTGCCGGGCTATGGCTATGCCAAGGTTTCAAAGACTGAGCGAGCCAGATGGGGTCGCTTGATGGAGCAGTATTTCGACGCAGGCCTGATTGACCTAGGTGTCATGATTGTAGACGCACGGCATAAGCCGACAGCGGATGACTGCGTCATGGCGTCGTGGTTTAAGCAGACAGGTTGTCCGCTGGTGGTGGTGGCAAATAAGGTGGACAAGCTGAAAAAAGGCCAAATTGAGCCAAACATAGCAGTAATTCGGGAGACGCTGGAACTATTTGAAGAAGTAAAAATCATCCCCTTCTCAGCAGAAAAAGGGGTCGGGCGGGATGAATTGATCGAGCAGTTGCAAGCGGCTGCAAAACCTGAGATAGCACCGGCGGAAGAACCAACAGAAAGCGAAGCACCGGAGGCATAGAAGAAAAGCCCATTTCCGCAAGGAGCATCCTAGCGGGAAATGGGCTTTTGTGTTATAATAAAAAAGCATGCGAGAAGGAGGGGAGAAGATGGGAGAATTTGTGACCTTTTGGAAGGGTTTGGATTGGACGGTATTGACGGGAATGCTGATGTCTATCGTGCCTGTCTTGCTCTGCCTTACAATTCATGAACTGGCTCACGGTACGGTAGCATATGCCTTGGGGGACGATACGGCAAAGCGGAGTGGGCGCTTGACACTAAATCCGCTCCGTCATATTGATCCGATGGGGCTTGTGATGATGTTAGTGATCCGAATCGGTTGGGCAAAGCCGGTCCCTGTGGATATGGGGAATTTTAAACGACCCAAACTAGACATGGCGATTACGGCCTTGGCAGGGCCGGTGTCAAACTTTTTGCTAACGGCGTCCATTTTTCTGTTTCAAGTACCGCTCATGCGGCTGAATCAAGGCGGCGGGATTGGACATGAGATCGCACAAATGCTGATTACCACAGCCGTAATCAGTGCCTACCTTGGCGTCTTCAACTTAATGCCGATTCCACCGTTGGACGGGTCGAAGATCATGTTCTCGTTTCTGCGGGATAACCACTACAACTGGCTCATGCGGTTTGAGCGGTTTGGGTTCATCATACTCATGGTCCTGGTCTGGACAGGGATGTTAACAGGCCCTCTGCGGGACATTATGGACGGTGTTGTTGCATGGATCGCACAGCTTACATTCGGGCCATCCACGTTCCTGTTTTCGTGAGGGGGTAGGGCATGGAGAAGAACCCAACATTTAAAATGGAAGCCGTGGTCCACGGGCGGGAGGATATGGAGGACTTTGAAGGGCCGCTTACCTTGTTGCTTCAACTGATTTCGCGCAACAAAGTAGCCATTCAAGATATCCAAATCGGCGACATTTGTGACCAGTACATCAGCCACCTGGACCAAATGAAAGAGATGGACCTTGAAATAGCGTCAGAGTTTGTCCAGATGGCCTCGCACTTAGTTTATATCAAAGCGCGCGCGATCTTATCGGCGGATGAAGAGATTCCGGAACTGGAGCAACTAATCCACTCAATGGAAGATTTGCAATGCAAAGTCCAATATACCCAAGTCAAAGGGGTGTTGGAGATTTTGGAAGGAAAACTATTACACGGCGGCATCCACACAGAAAAACCGCCGGAGCATTTGCCGCATGTGGGCGAATACCGATACGAACACAGCGTAACAGATTTGTTAGAGGCCTTTTGTCGTCTGCGGTCACAAGAAGTGGAGCTGACAGAATTTGTACCGCGCGAATTTGTCATGCCGCCACCGCTTACCTATTCGGTGACGGATAAGGCAGAAGAAATCTTGGCTCGACTGGCGCAGGTTTCCGCAGTGAACGTCCGCGCATTGATGCGAGAAGCAGAAAGCCGCAGTGAAGTTGTAGCAACGTTCATTGCGGTACTAGAGCTTTGCAAAATTGGCAATATTGCTTTAGAGGGTGAAGGGTCGGACATGCAGGTAAGCTTTGTCCGGGCGGACGGAGAAACAGAGAAAGTGACGGATACGTATGGCGCACTTTGATATTACATCAGCGATTGAGGGTATACTCTTTGCGGCGGGCGAACCGGTAGCGAAAAGCCGCCTGGGGCAGATCCTGGAAATCGACGAAAAAGCGGTAGAATACGCCGTGGGACAACTAGAAAAGCACTACAACGAAGAAGAGCGAGGAATCCGTCTGCTTCGGATGGAGGAGAGTGTGCAACTCTGCTCTGCCCCGGAATATGCAGAGGTAATCCGCCGCGTGCTCGAAAAACGGCGCGTGCCACAACTAGGGGCGACGGCCTTAGAAGTTCTTGCGATTATCGCCTATTTTCAACCGGTGACGCGGGCATATATAGAACGAATTCGCGGCACGGATTCAAGCTATACAGTAGGTGCGTTGCAAAGTCGGGGTTTGGTGGAACAATGCGGACAACTGCAAGTGCCGGGCCGTCCGACCTTATTCCGGACAACGAAGGCATTTTTGCGTGCCTTTGGAATGACCGCCTTGGACGAACTACCGGAACTACCGGATCTTGCGGAAGACAACGAAGCAAAAACCAAGCTAAAAGTAGCCATTGAGGCCATCCGGCATGAGCAAGAAGTGGTACGGCAATCGGAGGAGGCAATGGCTCTGGCAGGCCAAAGCCTGTTCCACGAGGAGAACCAAGAAACGCTCACTTGCGAGACGGATCAGCCTGAGGCAGAATCCGAAAAATAGAGGACGCACATATGATTAAGTTAGCAAGATTCATGGGGATACTGCTCATACTTCTGGTGATTGGGTTAGCGATATTCATTGGGATACAGCGCGTGCTTCTGGTGATTGGGTTAACGATACTCATTGGGATACTGTTCTTGCTTCTGGTTTTACGGCTGGGGCTGATTGTTGTGCAATACGATGCTGCGGGTTTTTGCGTAAAGGTGCGAATCGGGCCGGTGCGGATACGAATATACCCAAGACCAACGAAAGATGAGCCGGAAGAAGCTGACAACGATAAGCTCGATGAGCGAGAGTCCAAAAAGGGCGGAGCGGTGGACGAGCTGAAGGAAACGCTTTCCATGCGCGGATCAATCTTCGCGCAGCTCAAACAACGCCTCGTGATCGAGGAGCTTACCCTGCACTACACAGCAAGTACGGACGACGCGGCAAAGACTGCGCTGGCCTATGGCGGTGCGCATGTAGCGGTGAGCACGCTCCTGCCGATAATCCGCCAAAATTTCAAAGTCAAACGCCAAGACGTGCAGATTCATGCAAACTTTGACGGCGTAGGCGATACAGTTTTTTTACGGGTGAGACTTCGCATATCCGTGTGGGGCGTCATCAAGTTGGGAATGTTTATAATCAAAGAACAAAGACAAAAGAGCCAAATTCAGAAAGGGGCAATAGAACATGGAAAACAAGCATCCAATCAATGACTTTTCAGAGGGAACCGTACAAAAAATTCGAGAGATGATCGATGTAAACACCATCATGGGCACCCCCATCACCACGCTGGACGGGATCATGATTATCCCGGTAAGCCGAGTGAGCATGGGACTTCTATCAGGCGGTGCAGACTGGTCAAAGGAAGTGGCGGACAACAAAAATTTCAGCTGTGCCACGGGGACAGGGATAACAATCAACCCTGTAGCCTTCCTGGTGGTGAAAGATGGGGACGTGAAGCTCGTAAACGTTGTAAACACGCCATCCAATAGCACGATGGATCGGGTGATTGATATGGTGCCGGGTGTGCTGGACAAGGTTTCCGAGTGGACAGGGAAAAATAAGGAATAGTTCAAACAAGCTTAGCCAATACTAAGCACTGCTGATCATTCTGAAGGTGGTGCTTATTGTATGAGAAGATTTTTTTTGAGTTTGTTCTGCGGATATTTCGTCCTAATGCTGTCGGTTCCAACGGTTTTGGCGGCCCCCGGGGTTTCCGCCCATAGTTTCGTGCTCATGGACGCTGGCAGCGGGACAGTGCTGGCGGAGCAAAATGCGGACGTGCAAATGCTCATTGCCAGCACGACCAAAATCATGACTGCGGCGCTAGTGCTGGAACACGCTGACATGGACGAAGAGGTGAAGATCAAGCCTGAGCATACAGGGATTGAAGGCTCCTCCATGTACCTGCGTGCGGGGGAGACGATGACGGTAGGAGACCTGTTGCATGGTCTTATGCTTGCCTCAGGGAATGATGCTGCGGTGGCGCTGGCATATCACGTGGCGGGCGGGATCGAAGAATTTGCGGTGCTTATGAACCAAAAGGCGGAGGCGTTGGGGATGGAAAATTCCAGCTTCCAAAACCCGCACGGCTTAGACGCAGACGCACACTACTCCACCGCGCGGGACATGGCACTCCTCGCCTCGTGGGCGATGGAGTCCGAGGCCTTCGCAGAAGTGGTAGGGACAAGAAGCACCCAAGCGGCTGGGCGGTCGCTTGTGAACCACAACAAGCTACTGTGGCGATACCAAGGCGCCGAAGGTGTGAAGACAGGCTATACCAGAGCGGCGGGAAGAAGCCTGGTATCAACAGCTCAGCGGGACGGGACGCGGCTGATCTGCGTCACGATATCAGCGCCGGACGATTGGGACGATCATGCAGCGCTTTTAGACTGGGGTTTTGAAAATTACCGCTACCACGGGATCATAGACCAAGGTGCGGTGTTTGCGGAGATACCCGTAATTTCCGGTATGGAGAGCCATGTAGAGCTAATCGCGGAGGAGCGTTTGTCACAGCTTTTGCATCCGTCAGATGAGGTGACGATTACAGCGCGTGTACCTCGGTTTGTGTATGCGGGTGTGACGAAGGGGCAGACAGGTGGTATGCTGTCGGTGGAAGTGAACGGGGAAAAGGTGTTAGAGACACAGTTGCTGTTCCGCGAAAGTGTGGCATTGGACGAATCGGGTCGCTTGAGCTTCTGGGAAGAGGTCAAGTGGAACTGGCACATGCTGTGGAACAGGTGACAAACGAGTATAGGGAGTGGCAATATGGAGCGATTACAAAAGATCCTATCGGCGCGAGGCATAGCCTCGCGCCGGGAGGCGGAAAGCATGATAAAGGCAGGGCGGGTAACCGTAGACGGAACCCCCGCCCACCTGGGGCAACAAGCAAATCCCGCAGAGCAAGAAATCTGCGTAGATGGACGACCCATTGAGACAAAGCGGCGAGAAAAGGTCTACATAATGCTTCACAAGCCACGCGGCTACGTGACCACCGTTCGTGACGATAAAGGGCGGCGCACGGTGATGGACCTGCTAGGTGCGGATGGCAAAGGACTGTGGCCTGTAGGCCGCCTGGACTGGGACAGCCAGGGTCTTTTGATCATGACCAACGACGGTGAAGTCACACGGCGCTTGACGCATCCATCCTTCCAGGTGGAGAAGGTCTATCGAGTGCGGATTCGAGGGCAAGAATTTGACCAAAAGGTCAGAGATATGGAAGGCCCGCTGAAAATTGATGGGGAGCCCATCCAACCGGCCAAGGTACGCTTACTGTGGTTTGAGGGGGAAGAGGGTTTGATCGAAGTAAAGATCAAAGAGGGCAAAAACCGTCAGGTGCGTAAAATGTGTGCCATGTTTAACCTGAACGTCGTCCGACTCACCCGTGTGGGTGAAGGGGAGCTGAAAATAGGCGGCACAAAGCCGGGGAAATGGCGACATTTAACCCCGCGTGAGGTCGCATATGTGCAAGGGATATAGGGACCTACTTGCAAAAATAGAGCATAGAGCGTAAAATAGACTGAGACGGAACGAGGCAACCATCAGCCCCGATTGAGTTGAGGAGAATGGCATGGAACAGGATGTTTTAGAACGAATTGAGGCATGTTCACGAAAATTTTCCAAGGGACAGCGGCAAATTGCGAGCTTTATTTCAGAAAACTATGACAAGGCTGCGTTCATGAACGCGGTGAAGCTGGGGAAAACGGTGGGTGTGAGCGAGTCCACGGTAGTCCGTTTCGCCTCTCAGCTGGGCTATGACGGATATCCGGGAATGCGGCGCGCGTTGCAGGAGATGATCCGAAACCGCCTGACTTCGGTCCAGCGGATCGAAGTAGCGCGGGATACGATAGACAGACAGGATATCCTGGCGTCTGTGCTTGCAAGCGATGCGGAAAAAATCCGCTTAACCCTGGAGGACGTGGACAAGCAAGCCTTTGAGGCGGCGGTAAATACGCTTTTAACGGGGAAGCGAATCTATATCCTGGGTCTTCGTGCGGCGGCGGTTTTATCTAGCTTCATGGGATTTTATCTGAACATGACCCGTGATAATGTGCGGGTTGTAAACGAGGCCTATGTCAATGAGGTTTTTGAGCAGATGCTAAACATCGGACCTGGTGATGTGCTGGTTGCGATTAGTTTCCCGCGATACTCACGCCGTACAGTGCGGGCGATGGGATATGCGCGGAAGCGGGGGGCAACGACGATTGGGCTCACCGATACGGTAGCGTCACCGATTGCGGGGCTGGCGGATATTAAGCTTTTGGCGAAAAGCAACGTGGTGTCATACCTAGACTCGCTCGTTGCGCCGCTTAGCATGATAAACGCGTTGTTGGTCGCAATGGGCTGGCAGGCAGAAGATGAAATTTCAGAGACTTTTGAACGGCTTGAGCGCATATGGTCAGAGCATGACGTATTTGAAATAAACGCAGGGGACAAAGAAGAGGAAACGCATGAAAAAAGTTAGCATCGCCATCGACGGTCCTTCCGGTTCAGGGAAGAGCACCCTTGCAAAAATGCTCTCAGAATGCCTTGGTTTCATATACCTGGATACGGGTGCAATTTACCGTACAGTAGCGCTTTATGCCAATCGGTTAGAGACTGTGACCACGGATGAGGCAGCGGTCGCAGCGCTATTGCCGCACCTGCCGCAAATCAATTTCAATCACGAAGGCGGCGTACAACGGGTATACTTAGGC